>Ga0078972_1000173_pt1 | contig 267903 bp, 202 predicted proteins | sample YelNatPaOPGAMG01_FD_67568 | JGI IMG/M metagenome (GOLD analysis project Ga0078972, IMG submission 67568) | Hot spring thermophilic microbial communities from Obsidian Pool, Yellowstone National Park, USA - OP-RAMG-01 (SPADES assembly) (version 2) | ecosystem: Environmental > Aquatic > Thermal... | reverse complement strand
AATCGAGCCGTTCAGACCCGCGCTTGTGGAAGCCCTCGCCCTCGACCTGTTCAGCCACCAAATACTTAACGCCAGTCATTTCGAGTATCGCGACGGCGGCTGCTTCCTCAACGAAGAAGGACGACGCAAATTTTTCCTACAATACGAAAGACGCATGGAACGACAATTCCTAAGCGAACACGTGGGACACAGAACCACGCTCAGGCAACAACTCGAACAACAAGCCATCATGTTCAAAGCAGCACTAGAAAACCCAGAAAAATTCAACCCGTTCCGCATGAATTAACCGCATCTATCACTATGGACACCTGGTGGTTCGATGCCTTTCCTTGCGCACCACACAACAAAAAACCTCCTAGCTCACCAAAAATGCTGATAATCATAGCATATGACGTCTCCGATCCAAAACGATTACACCGCGTAGCGCAGACCTGCGAGGACTACGGCACACGCGTCCAATACTCAGTATTCGAATGCTACCTAGACGAAGAACAATTCGCCCGCCTATGGAATAAACTCATTAGCCTAATCGACCCCACACAAGACAGATTAGTCGCATATAAACTGGACGCGCATTCCGCAAAACAAACTCTTACCGCAGGTACCATGATTTGCTCAGAACGCGTCATATGCTACCTCATCTGAATTTAAACCCACCGCCAGGTCATGAGCCCAAACCCAATAAAATACCCAACCTCCCCACCTATGAGTGCAAGCCAAAGTCCCTCAAGTAGTTGCATTCTAAAACCAAATGACATCTTCCAGCTAACTCGTTATCATTCCCGGCCTAAAATTTGGGCTCATGACCTGGAAAGCGAATTGACCCCTGCATCCCAATGCGTTACAAATGCCCTGTGGCAGGCCCACTAAACGCCGAAAGGCACTGGTGACTAATAGCGGCCTCGGCGATGTCTTCGGGCAGCATCATCGCGTGGCAGGCCCACTAAACGCCGAAAGGCACTGGTGACCTCATACTCGCGCAGAAGGATTTCTCGTTTTGTGTTTTTCGTGGCAGGCCCACTAAACGCCGAAAGGCACTGGTGACATTTTCTGGTATTCTATTCGGAGAATCGAATGTTACGTGGCAGGCCCACTAAACGCCGAAAGGCACTGGTGACAGAGTTTTACTGTGGAGCATTTTTTGGCTGAGCTTTTCACCCCGTGGCAGGCCCACTAAACGCCGAAAGGCACTGGTGACACTTTCGAAAGGGACGGAGATGACAGGCTCGTACGGAGACGGGTGGCAGGCCCACTAAACGCCGAAAGGCACTGGTGACCAGGCCCGCCAGTCGGGCATTGTGGATGGCGATGCGCCGGTGGCAGGACCACTAAACGCCGAAAGGCACTGGTGACCAAGGGTGGTGGTGGGTAAGGTATTGGACACAATCACACTCGTGGCAGGCCCACTAAACGCCGAAAGGCACTGGTGACGTACAATTATGTACCCTGGCCACCAGTGGCTCTCGGGGTGGCAGGCCCACTAAACGCCGAAAGGCACTGGTGACGCGCCACAGGGGGGCAAATTGCTCGAATTCAGCCGTGGCCGCTGTGGCAGGCCCACTAAACGCCGAAAGGCACTGGTGACGGTTGGTCGGGATCGGGCCATCCCCGACCAACTTCTCGGCAGGTGGCAGGACCACTAAACGCCGAAAGGCACTGGATTTCAGCTGCCGCGCGGCGGCCATGGAGGAAATTCAACAGCTACCGCGCTAAAATTGCTAAACAGTGAAAGGCTTTGGTAAATGCAGCGTATCTCCTCTGTTTAGCTGTTTAGTGCCCGCACAGATTACCCCACTCACCACTGGTGGGTGCTTTACGCCCCACTGCCTTAGGACGGGTACGACGGGAGATTATGTAGTACTTTATGTTTGATTCCCAACCTGGTTATGAAACTCCGGCACCCTTGATCTTTAGTGACCTCGAATTTTGGCATTTTGCGCGTTGCCCAGGGACCGTGTGATATTTTGCGATCCACCAAAGCTTGCTTAACGAGCAATTATTCACTCACCGAATGTTCCTTTGAAACCCGGAGCAGGTAGTCTAATTGTTTCTTGGGCACTTTAATTATTGTGCCATGTTTGAGGCCGGGGGGGAAATGCATCATGTGGGTTACATCGTCAAACTTTTTGAAATCGCGTGTAGCGAGTGCACCATAACGTCGCTCTCCGTATGCATCGTAATAAATGATCCACTGGTCCTTGATACGAACTACGCACGGGCCTTCAGTTAGGTGTGCAGTTAATGGGGGCGAAATATCTTCCCAAGGTCCAACGGGGCTATCGCTAAAAGCCACTCGGATATTGCGTTGCGGGCGTGTGTTATCCTTAAACACCAGCACATAGTTAGTATCTGTGCGCACTATGAATCCATCGATCACACTATATCCGGGGTCGAAAAACAACTTAGTGGGGCCAAAATTAACAAAGTCTTTTGTGGTGGTATAAAACAGTCTGTGGTTATTGGTGATTGATTCCACTCCGAGGGCGAATCTACCTGGGATTGTTGAGGCCCACACGATAATAAACCGATCGGCTACGTCGTCGTAAAAAATTTCCGGTGCCCAAGTATTACAGGTGGATGGTTCATGTTCCATTACAGGGATAAACCACTGCTCAGACCAATGTACTAGGTCAACACTATAAGCGTATCCGAATCCGCGATCTCCCCTCCAGGCGGTTGTCCAAACCAAATGGTATTTGCCGTCGGGGCCCCGGACGATGCTCGGGTCGCGCATAATTCCCCCGCCTACTCTTGCCTTCAAAAATAGCCCATTTATGTTTGTCCAATTGTACCCGTCAAAACTGTATGCAAACCTAAGACCATCCTGCTCTGGCTCCTTAAAAGTGGCAAAGAGATATACCTCATTAAGTTCCTGGTTTGTATGTGACAAGGGTGTTCCCACTGAGTTAGGCAAAATGCTTGGCACAAGGATAGCACTGGCACACATCCAAGTGCACAACCGCGCTTGGACTCTTGTATGTTGGATAAATCCTCGCTTTTGCAGTTGCATAGTGTTCACTTAACCTTGAATCGCGGCAATGTGATTAAAAGTTACGAATTCAGTGATCGCCAAGTAACACCTCAGCCACTCCCTGGCCTTCCGAGTGCTAGGGGAAACCATACGCTCATTTCGTTTGTACCCCGGTTGCCCCAGATAAAATATGGCACGAAACGGACTGGCCGGGCTGGCACTGTGTTTATTTCAAGCGGTCTATAAAGTTTCTGATTGTTCAGCTCAGAATCTCGGAACATTACAGGTACATCAATCACGACTATTCCACCAAAGAATTGCCTATCGTACCATGCACGCATTTCTTGGTCCGGACACAAGATTACATCGAGCACAGAACGTTGAGGGGGCAGGTCAATGCTTTCCGCGCAGTAAACAATTGGGCCCCGTACTACCGCAGCTTGTCCGAAGGTTTCCTCGACCAATGGATGTGCCTCCACCAACACAGCTTCCATAGGGAGGTACAAGTCCACAATGTCGCCTGCCTGCCACACTCGTCGGATTTCGATAAATTTACCAAGTGTCAGATCCGCATCATAAGGTCGGTAGTTAATTCTAATGGGTACTTGCCCCTTTCCAAACCGTGCCCAGCCTGGAATTCGTAACATCAACGACCAAGCTTGGGGGGGAGTTTCTCGCACAATCAATCGGACCTTACCATTCCACGGATATTCTGTGTTTTGCTCTAATCGAAGTTTACCGCCGGCAATTTCGGTTTCGAGCTTATTCGCTGTGTACAACGTCACATATAGCTTATCATCCTTGATCCCGTAACAATAGGAACCAATAGCCGAAAGTAACCTAAAGAGATTTGGTGGGCAGCAAAACGAACCTAGGAATGGTTGGCGGTAATGGGGCCAGCGAAGTTCACACGGCATAACACGTGTTGAACGCAACGGGTTGACGTAAAGGAAGTTCGTACCCCACCAGTCCACTGCCGCTAGCACCGTATTGAAAAGCGCACGCTCGAGTGTGTCGATGTATTCTGCTTCTCCAGTAATTTGAAACATTCGCCAAGCCCACAGAACTAATCCGACAGAGGCACATGTTTCATTATGGGCAGTAATATTGGGTAGCTGGTAACTCCGGCCATAAGCCTGGTGTACACGAGTGATTGATTTTTGGTCTTTTGCTCCATCTGGGGAAGCTCCGTCGTATAACGCACCACATCCACCCGTAATGTACAACTTTCTTGTTATCAGATTGGACCAGATTGGGACCAAAGGAGTCCAATAAGTGCTGTTTGCGGTTTCTAAGAACAAGTCAGCAGCCCCAGCATAAAGGTAATTTGCGCGCACTGCATGCCCCACGGGTTCAACCTGTTGAAGCCATGGAATGCGGTCCTGGTTATCGTCGCCCCTTTCTGTGACTTCAAATTTTAGCCTAAAAAGCTCCTGTGCTATTTCTAGGTAACGTTTCTGACCAGTCGCACGGAAAAGGTCCACTAACCCCATGAAATGCGATGGACAAACAGAACCACGCAATGCGTCTGGGGCACTGGTCTGAAGCGTGTGATACAGGTACTCGGCCGCCTTTTGTGCAACATTTAGCAAGTTTGTTCGACCAGTGACACGGTAATGAATGCACGCCGCACTGAAAAGATGACCAAAATTGTACAGTTCAAACATATTTCGATCCGTAAAGGGTATCGCATTTGAATCCCCGCTACGCATCCGGGCAATTACTTGGGAATGTATATACCCGTCGGGCAACTGTACCTGTTCGATAAGTTTGATAAGGTCGTCCAAGCGTTGTTCCAGTTGTGGGTCTTTCGTAATGGCCAAGATTGCACATGCACCCTCGATCCATTTGTAAACCTCCCCGTCGTTGAATGGCGCGCCCCGCAAGCGATTAGTAGACAATCCAGCAGCGATCCTGAAGTTTTCGATGAAGTGCGAGTGATTTGTGCCATCGAGGATGTTCCACAGTGCCGGCATCGTGCGATCTCTCATTGTTACCCACCGGTTACTGAGCAATCCCCCAGTGAGAATCACATTGCCAGGGGGTATCTTTTGGATTCGTAAAGGTATACCCTCAGCATTACTGCTATAAACCGTAGGAATCATTAACACCAGTAAAAACACCAAAATTACAAAGCCCATGAGACTGGTTGATACCCCAGCGGTACTTTCAGTTGCGGATTTTGGACAGTGATGCATAGTGCGCTCTTCCCGACCACAAGTTTGTCAGAAGCGGATATCATCCTCAGGATCTCTTTCAAACTTAACGCCCTGCGGAACCATTCCAAGGATAAGAAAGCTGCCTGGTCCATGAACTCGCAATTGGTGTCGTCCGGGCATATACCTTTTCACGTAAACATCTAATTCGGGACAATTCTCAACCCGCACAGCCTTAACCAGCACAGGTTCTACCTCATCTTTCTCTGTCAAATCGGCTGCAAAATCTGGGTTAGGTGGTTGTAACCAGATTGAGCGGTTTTCCCTAAAATACCCAATCAACACCCACACGGGTTCTTGCACCTCAAATACTACTGGTTCATATCGACCAGCCTTCGCAGCATCATGTGAAATTCTAATGCCAGTCAAACCATTTAACTCAGGTGCTAGCTCGACTATCCGATAAGACCTATCCATGAATGGCTTGGCTCCCACTTCAACTCGATACGTTTCGGCGTTGGTGCTTAGCAACTGGAAACCTGCTTGTGGCCAGGGTTTCCCAGCTGCGCTTTTACCGCCTGACCCGCGCCGTTTTAACATAGCGAGTTTGTTGGTGAACTCGGTGAATTCTTTCTCATATACCGGCAAAAGATGGCTCCAGTGGTAGTTTGTGGGTGTGCTATCTACAGCTCCAACCACAGGAATGCGGCGGTGAGAAGTCTGAAGCGAATTTGCGAATAGATATGTATTGGTGGTATACTGAACAAGCCTTTGGAAATGACGTAGACTGGTGGCAAGATGCTCAGCCGCGGAGTCCAAATACTCTATGTCACCGGTATGCCTATACTTTAACACGCAAATAGCTGCAGTAACCTTGGCAGCGTAAAACCAGCTCATTTCTCGAATACACCTTACATCATTCATGATGCGGCGAAACTCATCGTGTCCTTTTCTGACGCGAGCACCCGCAATGGCTATCTTAAACCAAGCGTTGCTAGAGTAATGCAGGACTGATGCGATGACTTGTGCAGGTGTTTCGCCTACATGATGTTCCCCTCTCAATTCTCGCTCAACAAACTCTTGTAGTCGTTCGCCTGGAGGGGCATGGCTTAACCATAACTCAGGGTATGGATTAAATTTCTCTGGGTCAGTCAATTGCTCCAAGGTCATGCCCAGAGAAAGGGTCTGTCTATTGCCATCGGTTATACCAAACCTTCTTAAAAGCACAGGGGCACATTCCCCGGCGTCATTTAAAGCCTCTAATATCAACTGTGCCGCCGCACCCGAACCAAACCTACGGGCGTACTCCATAACCCAGAAGTCTCTATCCACATGTTCAGGCACGTCCGGGTTCCACACATATCGACCCCATGCAACGTACCACATCCAATCACGTTCCCATTGTTTTAATGGGGGATCTGCAAGATCAGGCGAATACGGCCAATTCCAATATGCCAAAGGGTATAAATGCAAGCCATTGGCCCGTAGCTGATCCCGCATCGCAGTCACACACTTTTTAATAAAACGCTGGCTACCGTAACGAAAAGGTTCCAGGTTCGCCAGTATGTGGACGTTCACAATATGGTTCTTGGCAAGCCGACTCAGTAGCTGGTGACGTCGCTGCCATAAACCACGTGGTTCCCATGTGGTTAACGCCTCGCCATTGTATTTGGCCATTGTGTATAAGTTTGAATAAACAGCTGCAGCAGCGGGCATCACCACCTCGGGATCAGTTGCATGGGCACGAACTATCAATGGAGGCTCCTCTTTTAACCCTGCTAGTTTCATCCCGTCATGCACGCCAGGTATAATGGTTTCCAACAAAAACTTCTTTTGATTTTCCGTGCCACGAAGTGCTTCCCCAAGGCACACCAACAATCCGACGTGCGGGAAATCCACTATAAACTGAGTTATTGATTTTCTGGTGTAGTCTAACGCCTCCTGGGCTGAAAGATCCGATAACTGAGTATCAATCCCATGCCGCTTAGCAAACGGTTCGGAAACCAAAAGGTTGTAAAACATTTGTACTAGCCAAATACCGCGGCGCTGGCATTCTTCTGCCAACCATCGGTAGTGCTCGCGATTCCTGTCAAACTCCTCTTCTGGTACTTCCACTGCGTATTCGTAACCAGGGACCCGCACTAGCGATGCAAACGGATGACCGTTCCAAAGGAAAAGGGCGTTGTACCGTTGAGCTGCAATAAAATCCAAAAACTCGATCCACATTGCCCGGTCATAAAACCAAGGGAACAATTTTTTTGTGATTGGATACTCGTAGACTTTTCTACCGGGCAAAATGTAAGGTTTCTGCAGCCCCACACAAACACCTCGTATGCTAAAGGCAGGTGACTCCCTGATGGGTCGTAAATGTAAGAGAGCCTCGTCGCTTTCCGCCCTGCGCACCAACTCCAAACAACCATACATCACGCCAGACTCATCCCCACCCTGGATCTGGATGTTTCCTGGGGGTTGGGGTTGAATCGAATAACTTTCCCGCCCTAACTCTGGATTCAGCTCAACTCGAATTATTACGTCTGCATGATTTGCCATGGGTTCAGAAACAACCATCGGACGGTATCCAAGCTTAGCCAGGGCGTTAGTCAATCGTTCAACCCCGTAAAATGCCGGTGAATTCGAATTAAAACCAGGCATTGAGACGAACACCGTTTTTGGAACTGCCGACTGTTTACTTCCACACCAAATCGCTGATACCCCGGCTATCAATGCGAGGAGCAAACAGATTGTCCACACCACTGCATAACTTTTTTCTTGTGCTCTGGGAGTCATGGTTTCCACAGTTACTACCGGATCAAATCCGCGGCACTCCGCATAACGCCCCTACGATGCCCCTGACCGTCATTTTTGCCGTGTTATTCGCAAGGCTATGTAAGGTCGTCCTGGCAATTGAACCTTTTTGCCATCCTTGTCTGCAAAGAAATATAAGCCGGACTTCTCGACTACGAATAGGTCATCAACAGGGGTGACGGTCATATTCCAAGTGTCCAAGATTTCAACCTTAAAGGTCATTCCAGATTCCAAGGCCCGCTTTGGTAAACGAAACTCCCACTCCTCCGGTGTAGCTTTCCCAAAATACACCAAATAAAAATCGGGGGCTTTCCCACCATATTCCGGGTTTTGCCATTTATCAATTGGTTCAATTCCGTCTGGTGGGGCTGATTCAAGTACCTGGCGTAGAAAAGCTAGCCTAGCTGGGCTTTGACCTTTCAGCTCGCCACCTTTCGACCACCAAAGTATTTCATCCGGGCTAAGATAGGTTTCACCATGCGTGGCATAACAACCTGCGATCGTAGCATTCCAAAAACGGAAGACTAACTCTTCAGCCGATAGGTTACCCCAACGCCGTGGAATGTTCCCTTCATACTTGATCTCGTCATATATTACTGGTTTGCGGTATGCGTCCCTGTACAAAACGGCACTGTTGGGATTTTCTACTGCTGCCCCATTCTGAATGCTTGCATGGGTAATCCACGGCAGGGTGTGATTAAAAAGTTTGTAGCCATTGTGAATGCTTAACAGGTGATTAAAGGGATCAGTTTTGCTGACGAACTCGCCAATGTGGTACCAGTCTTCCTCACTTTTGCACTCCATAAAATCGTATTCGTTTGCCAATGACCACCACACGTTTCGAAATGCTCCCAATCTAGCTATCACATAGCGCAAATACCGTTCATCCTCGGACCGCGTCATACGGTCAAATCCCCAATGACCTTCGTCATATGGATGAAATAGAATCACATCCGCTTCAATGCCTAGTTTCATCAGGTCTTGGATCCGCCTGTCGAGGAGCTGGAAAAACTTTACGTTGAACCGCGTTTTATCAAAGTTACCCCTCGTGCCTTCAAACGGATACGCCAGGGGCTCAGTACGGTTCCAATCGTACCACTTCGGAAAAACACAAAATCTGAGCTTGTTAAAGGGAGAATTAGCTAGGGTCTTCAAAGTCCGTTCCTGCAACTCCAGGCTCTGATGTATCCACGCGTAAACTGTAGTTCCTAGTGGATGAAAAGGGGTGCCATCAGCGTACGCAAAATGGAAGACATTTGTCACGTGCACGGGCCCATGATTACCTGGCGAAGGCGAGACAACCTCAAACTCACCCTCAATCCCGTGCAACTCTTTGACGTTACTTGTGGTCACATACCGCCATTTACCTTTAGCAGGCGGCATGAAACGGATGCGGTAAACTCCATCCCCATCGTAAAACCCCCACACCTTTATAGAGACGGGCCCCTGATAAAATCGGGCATTTAGGTAAACATCCACGAAGGGATTACCATTTGTAGGACCTGTAAGGGAAATTTCAAATGTCCCCCACTGTTCTACCTGTGGAGTCACGGCGAATGCACCGGGGGCTGTCACAAATTTTGCCGCTAGGGCAAGGATCACAATCGATAACCAATGCCTCATTGCATTACGGTTTATATCAAAGTGCAAACACAAACACAAAAATATTTGTGCATAATCCAAAACTTGGGATTCAAAACCAGAATCCACCACTGTTGTCTCAATTGCACCACATAAAGCCATGGCTAACCCTTCTCAACAACCTACTTCATACTACCCTCCCGCGATAATCCGTGCCGGCCAACAACCTAGGTTAAAATGCCGCTACTGTATTCAACCGGAACGCAAAATTTTGGCTGTTTACTTATGGAAACATGCGCCCATATTGTATAAACAAAATGCCAAAACAATTTAGCTCACAATGGGATTTCGGAGACCTGTTCGAGTATGCGGCCCGCCCCCAAAATTCCCAAATCTTAACCGTAAGCGAACTCACCGAAAAAATTAAATCAATTTTAGAGCGCGAATTCACAGAGGTTTGGGTTCGAGGTGAAATCTCCACCCTTAAATTGCACCAGGCCTCGGGCCACATGTACTTTGAGCTAAAGGATAATGATGCTCGAATCTCATGTATAATTTTCCGGGGGCAAGAGGGGATCGAACGGGATCTTCTCCGGGACGGCCAACAGATAGTGGTTTACGGACGGCTCACCGTATTCCCACAAAAGGGCGAGTACCGATTGATCGTCCGAAACATACTCTTCGAAGGTTTGGGGAAATTGATGCTCGAGTTGGAACGTCTGAAACGGAAACTCGCAGCGGAAGGGTTGTTGGACCCTTCAAGGAAAAGGCCTATCCCCCCCTTTCCCACCAGGATTGGGTTGGTGACGTCGTTGTCGGGAGCTGCTATTCGGGACGTAATTCGAATCCTTAGTGCGTCCAAGTGCAACCTTGAAATAATTTTGGCACCTTGCCGTGTGCAGGGGGCAGGTGCCGCCCAGGAAATCGCTTACTCCATCCAACTTCTAAACCGATGGCACCGACAAATGATATTGACGGTGCAACAAATACCGGAAGAACTTCGTCCAACTAAGCCTGGGTTAGATTTAATTTTAGTCACCCGCGGTGGTGGGAGCATGGAGGACCTCTGGGCTTTCAATGAGGAAGTAGTAGCAAGGGCAATCGCCGCTTCAGCCATACCTGTTATTTCAGCCGTTGGACATGAAACTGACTGGACGATTAGCGATTTGGTAGCAGATCTACGCGCTCCCACCCCTACAGCAGCTGCAAACATCATCATCAAAATGTACACCGAAGCTGAACAACATTTGGAGGCAACTTTGCACCGTATCTTAACACGCGCAAAAACCATCACTCAACACCTAACCAAAGACCTCCGAAGCGTAGCCCTTCAGTTACGCAGTCTTTCTCCTCGAAGGGAAGCCGAGTTGTACGAACAACGTTTTGACGACCTAGCGGACCGGTTGCTAGATTCTGTCTTAACAAGGGTAAGGGTCAACACCCAAGAACTGCTTCGTTTACAGGCAAGCCTCCAATACCATCGACCGGCAAACGAACTACGCATACGCCAGCAACAGCTAGACCATTATGCATTGCGACTTACCCAAACCACCAACCATGCACTCCAAAAAATCCACTCAAACTTGGAACACTTAGCGTCAAAGCTACAATTACTCGGGCCTATGCAAACCTTGGCACGTGGTTATTCCATTACATTCGATGCAATCTCAGGCAAAATTATCAGATCGGCAGAGCAGCTACGCCCTGGACAAACACTTAGGACCAAGTTCCTCCACGGCCAAGTTATAAGCAGAGTTGAATCTACTGAAATTGAGCATCTTGATCAAAACAAACAAGTCTCAACGTAAGTAACCATGGCAACGAGAACTCGTTTGGTAATGTGGTTTCTTTCTACCCCAATAATCGTTTGGGCAACGGGGCTACACACACTTGTGGTAGTAAACCAAAACAATCCTGATTCTGTTGCAGTTGGAAACCTTTATTGCGAACTGCGCGGAGTTCCTCCACAAAACTTAGTGCGACTTACAAGCTGGACCGGCTCACAAATATATTGCTCAACAGAGGAATTCACCAACTCCATACTTCGCCCCATTCAAACAGCTATTACAACCCGACAACTTACCAACCAGATCGACTACGTAGTGTTGTCGATAGGCTTCCCGTACATTGTTTACAAAAATTCCGGTCCGACTCAAACCCGAGGCACAAACAGTATTACCTCTGTGCTTTTTTACGGATTCAAACCGGACGAGTGCGTAGTTTGTCCAACCCCACCGAGCTGCAACCTACCCAACACAAGCACTAATCCACTGGCAGGAACCGAGGATTATTTTAGGTCAATCCACCAGCTGGCCAACAGAACAAACAATTTCATCGCCACTATGATCACTGCCACAAACGTATGGGAAGCCTTCCGGTTTGTATCAAACGGAGTAATAGGAGATGCTACATACCCAACGCAACCTGTTTATTTAACAAGGTCGAGTGATCCCATACGAAGTAGCCGAGCATATCAGTATGACAACACCATTTTTGACGCGTACGTATGTGGGTGGACACATATAATTAGCACGAATGCAAATGGATTGACTGAATTGCCATTACCCGCCAGTGGATTTGCCGGAAGCGTCTATAACCTAAAGGTACTTTCGGGAGCCTTTGTCCCTGGTAGCTTGGCAGATACGTTCACGTCTTTCAGCGGACGGATATTCTTGCCTAATGACCACACAACTGTTCTAGATTTCCAGCTCGGTGGAGCGGCACTCAGCTTCGGCACGGTGGTAGAACCTTGTGTGCATATTGGAAAATTCCCCAGCGCTAAGGTGTACTTTTATCTCACCCGCGGTTATACCGGCGCAGAAGCTTACTATATGAGCATTACAAATCCATACCAAGGACTCCTAGTTGGTGACCCACTTACTGCCCCATTTGCAAAACGCGCATCGATTAGTTTCTTGGAACCTGCTCAGGACGAAATACTGTCAGGAACAACGGCCGTTACCATCCAAGCCATTTCAGCAGGAGACAATAGGCCATTGTCCAAAATTGATCTTTTTATGGACGGTGTATGGTCGAGTACAATTACAAATCTTGCCCCACAGCAAGGAAATCAACTCACGGTGTGGATTAGGGATTACAAAACAAACTACACGGTACCCCCGGGGGCTACTATAAAATCCATCGCTGCTGGTCTATCCGCCATTCTAAATGGGGCTTCATTTACTAATCTTACCAAAGTTAAAGCTACTGCAATAGGCGATAGGATCTTGCTCCAGTGCACAGATCCAACCCTGCCTCCAGAAACCGTCACCCTGCAAACTAGCAACTCTCTCGGGACAGCTTCTGATCTCACAACTTATGTATTCCCAGCACGGCCTACCTTTTTAGGATCACCTGCATTTGGCCGACGATCTTTTACTATCTCGGGTCCAATCACAAGTGGGGATCAAATCTCACTCACAGTTACAAAGACCAACGGCTCTACGGCCACAGTAAGCGTCACTAATTCAGGCGCACCAACAGATTTATTCGGGCTTGTTACTAGTTTGACGAATGCAATCTTTTATCATCCGGACCTTGCCCAGGACGATGGTATAATAGCGGATGTAGTAACAACCGATTTTTCCAATCCATCATCAGTAATTCTAACAGTTCGTGCACGATCACGTGGTTGGCCAGCGGCAAAAATCAAACTTGCGATGGCCGCAACTGGCTCTATTACAATCTCGCCCACGGGTACAAACACAATGGAAGAAAATATTGACGACCTACAACCACGGAATCACTTGTATGTAGCATGCGGCAAAACCAACCTCACAGTAACTTATTTCTTAGACACAACCCGATTCCCAGACGGGTATCATACATTGAGCGTGGTAGCTTATGAGGGTACTTCTCCACGCACACCCACCAGAGTTGATATTCCAGTTCAAATTCGCAATACCCCGGTTACAGCAGCTCTCGAAGTGCTACCGGAGGGTCCCAACACTGCGCTGGAAACAACCCTACAAATAACAGTTACGGCTAACCCAGCTCAAATCAGCAAGATCGAACTTTTCTCAAGCGGTGGTTTAATAGAAATGGCCACCAATTGCTCCACTTCCACTTTTTACATAAATGCCCAGTATCTAGGCTTGGGTTGGCACCCACTATATGCAATTGTTACAACTAGCGACGGTAAAAAGTACCGCACGGAAACCAAGCGTGTCCACGTGGTTGATTCCGAATCGCCTTTCCCACTTTCCATTGCTTTTTCCCAAATGCCTTTTTTAACTTGGCAGGCCATTTCTGGCAGGGCTTACCAAGTATTAGCAACTGAATCACTTACCAACACCTTCCAAGTACTCCAAGAATTAATTGCCACCAATAACACCATGCATTGGACAGACATGAGCCCAAACCTCACACGGTTCTACCGTATCCGGTCTGTCAAATGAGGTCTACCTCCACCGGACCTATTCTCAACCAACCTGCTAAGGCCACCCACTTATTGGCAAACGCGCACTTAAAAGGGTTCTCCATTACAATTCTCCCACCGTAATGCAAAACAAAATTGGGTTGGTTGGGGGCTGATCTGCCCCCATCCAAGCCCGCCAAATTAAAACGCCCCAGCTAGATCTTCTTCAAAGCTGACCAGCCAGGATAAACGGCGTTCTTGCCAAGGATCTCTTCGATCCGAAGCAATTGATTATATTTGGCCAGTCGATCAGACCTGCTCAATGACCCGGTCTTTATCTGACCACAGTTGGTAGCCACTGCAATATCAGCAATTGTAGCGTCCTCTGTCTCACCCGAACGGTGGCTAATTACTGATGTGTACCCATTCCGTTTGGCCAACTCCACACAATCCAATGTCTCAGTCAAAGTACCAATCTGATTTACCTTGATCAAAATTGAGTTAGCCACACCGAGTTCAATCGCCTTCCTCAAAAACTTGACATTGGTTACAAATACATCATCCCCAACTAACTGAATTTTGTTACCCAAGCGCTGTGTGAGCTTGGCCCATCCATCCCAGTCGTGCTCCGAACAACCGTCTTCAATGGAAACAATAGGATATTTATCAATCAGCTTCTCATAAATGCTTATCAGATCATCGTTTGCTACAGTTTCCCCTGTGCTCTTCTTGAAGGTGTACTTGCCATTACCGGCATAAAACTCTGAAGCGGCCACATCCAAGGCAATGTAAATATGTTTACCCGGCTTGTACCCTGCTCCTTTTATGGCCTGCATCAAGCAGTCAAGGGCATCCTCAACACTTTTAAGCTGCGGTGCAAATCCACCCTCGTCACCCACAGCGGTGCTCAGCCCTCGTTTCTTTAAAACGCTCTTTAATGAATGGAAAGTTTCTACAATAGCCCGCAATGCGTCACTGAAAGTACTAAACCCAAGCGGGACAATCATGAATTCCTGGAAATCGATTGGGGCGTCTGAATGGGCACCACCGTTAATAACGTTCGCCATAGGCACCGGCAGCGTCTTGGCATTAGGCCCCCCTAGATACCTAAACAAAGGTTGACCTAAGGCCTCCGCAGCTGCCTTAGCAGTGGCCAATGACACAGCCAAAATAGCATTTGCCCCGAGCTTCGATTTGTTGTCTGTACCATCCAACTCGATCATCTTCTGGTCGATAGCTAATTGATCCAAAGCATCCATAAACAAGAGCTCCGGTGCGATCTTTTCGTTAACGTTTTTGACGGCCTTGGTAACACCTTTGCCGTTATAGCGCTTTGGATCCCCATCTCGAAGCTCAACCGCTTCGTTTTCGCCTGTACTAGCACCTGAAGGGACAGCAGCGCGACCAACCGCCCCACATTCTAAAATCACTTCTGCCTCAAGCGTGGGATTCCCACGCGAGTCCAAAATCTGACGAGCTCGTATTTCAACTATCCTTGTCATAAATCATTCCTCTCAAAAGTTGTGTCGGGCAATAATGAGCTTAAAACCAAGTCCAGTCAAGGAAAGTCCTACATAATCAACCGTTCCAACCGTGCACGTGTTCCCTACCAAACGAACCACTCCATTCATAACAATTGTTACCCACACTATTCTTTTGGGTATAAGTACCAATACAATCTTCGTCGTCCCACCTCACCTTCCGGTAGTAGCAAAAAACGGCAGCCAGCCTCCATCAGACCAATCATGCCCTAGGTATGGCTCTTGAAAGCATAAATAGCATAGCCTTACAACCATCGGAAACGATGCTTGACTAGCGGCACCCTGGAATTACGCTAAGCTCTGCCATTAGCTGACTGGAATAACAACAGAAATGCAGTTTTTCTGTTACCACGAACACTGTTCAAAAAAATATTTGCATTTTGGAGGAGGTGCCGATGGGGATAAGTTTCACAGAACTTACAGAACAACACCTTAAAGGATCACTTATTACCTCGCTATTGAGTGTGTGGGTATTGGTCGCTCTGTTTTTTTACCTAAACCTCTACACAAAACGCCGGTATTTCACCGTATGGATGACCGCCTGGTTATTTTATGCTCTTTGGTTAACGATTGGACTTACCGCCCCAGTACAGAGTACGACCGGGTTGCTTTTCGTGCTAAAGCAAAGCTGTATTGCACTCTCCGCCACTTTACTGCTCTGGGGCAGCTCACTGTTTCTCGAAAAACCACTGCCCGAAAGGGCTGTCGCATTATTCAGCATTTTCTTGATTATTTGGGTTTATGCTAGCTCCCAATCTTCGCCCACTCAGCTTGAGACTCGCCTTGCAATGTTCTTACTCCTAGGTTTAAGTAGCGTTTTTACTGGCGTAGCGTTTTACAAACTCCGAAAAAAAGATGCCTTTTATAGGGGCAGGACTTCTCAGCTTTGGTTTCACCTCTTGGGGGATTTACCTTTCAAGCTATCCCCTATGGCAAGAATATTTAGACATGTACCGGCCAGGATTCCTCTTGGCAACAGTCCTTCAACTGTTCATCGCCGTAAGCATGATAATCCTGGTCCTGGAAGAAGCACGATATAGAGAAGCACAAATGCAGGCAGAAATAGAGGCCGTCCGGGCCGAAAAAGAAGCACTCCAAGCAAAAATATTGTGCGTGGAGGAAGAATGCCGTTCTTTGTACGACCGCGTGCGTCTTACCGAGGGACTTCAAAGGGCATATGAAGAATTGCGCCGGACTCACCAAGTGTTAATCCAACAAGAACGGCTTCGCGCTATAGGCCAAATGGCGAGTGGAATAGTGCACGACATCAGTAATTCACTCACAACTATCATTGGTCACGCAGAACTGCTATTAAACCGGGTGCCAAACCTACCCGACCCCGCCCGCCGGTGTATCCAAAATATCTATACAGCCGCTAACGACATCGCAGCTACCATTGCACACATAAGAAAGTTCTACAAAAGAAGACATAATTCAAACGAGTTCGTTACAACCGATCTTAACAGATTAGTTCAAGAGGTTGTGGAGATAACGCGACCGCGATGGGAAGATCAACCGTCACAGAAAGGAACCGTAATCAAACTTCACCAGGAGCTCGATCCGAATCTCCCATCTATAAAGTGTCAAGCTGAAGAAGTGCGAGACGCCTTGATCAATTTAATATTTAACGCTGTAGATGCATTGCCTAATGGTGGGACCATCCGAATTGTTACAAAACTCATTGAAAACACCTCCGGCAATGGTAGCCCTCTTCAAAAATTCGCCCTCATCGAGGTCCAAGACAACGGGATAGGGATGGACGAGGAAACCAAGAGACGGTGCCTCGAACCTTTCTACACAACAAAAGTAGCTCAAGGGGGCACCGGTTTGGGACTGTCAATGGTCTACGGAATGGTCCAACGCCATAACGGCAATATCGAGATAGAAAGCGCCTTAGGCCAGGGAACAACTATTCGGCTTACTCTCCCAATCTCCTCTTAGAAGAACCCTGAAAACCGTCTTTTCAGAGCAGCCTCACCTCGAGATACTTACTAAAACCAGAAAAGTAAAACCACCACCTCCGGCCAATTGACCATCAAATCTACCACCTCAACCGCCAACCTGCCTGATGAACTGGTACGAGTTAGTTGAGTGCCCAAATAGCAGTTGTTCATTTAGGGATTTTGACTTCCTACCACGACCACATGCTTGTGATTTGATGTGGATTGCAGCAGTGGATAGTTAACGCCCTAGTAGCTCTGCGCTCTTATATCCACAATATTACCGTAGCCATGCTCGTAAGAAGGCGGATAACCCAAAACATGTATCCGGAATGAAACACAGGTATTTAACCGTACTTAGCAACTGACCTCTTACCCGTGAAGTCGTAAATTACTGACGACCCTTTTTGATCCATCGTCACACACGGCGGTTGCCATAGATATATTGGGCTCGAATGTCTACAAAATTGTCTATCGGTTTATAATCCACTACCACCACCGTGTTTCTGCTATCCCGATTTCGCTCGCCTGAACGGTGGCAAAGCTACCGAGCAAAAGAGTTCCATAAGCAAAGTCCCACCTGCCGGGTGATGTTGGCACGAATCTTATTTGCTTACTTCTACCCCTGCTTACTTAACTCGGGAAGGCAATCAGTGCACTACTAAATTGACTGGGGGGTTAATTGACTTCTTTTTGTTGCGATTGACTATGAACAATCTAGTGGAACCCGTCATAACCACCTACATACATTTCCCGATACATCCAATGCTCAGAAAGGAAACTTTGCCGTACATTCCTTTGACTTTTAACCGTCACAGAAGCACATTGGGATAGGCTTAGGTTTTTAACCCGGAGGTTTTATGAAGCTTGCGGATTTACTGTCGCAAAGGACTGTTGTCGGGGAATTATGGCGTGCTGAGAATGGCAAGGTAAGATGTATTGCATGCCACCACCGATGCCTTATCGAGGAAGGAAGTACAGGGATATGCAAGGTGCGTTACGTACGCGAAGGTAAGCTTTGGGTGCCATTCGGGTATGTAATTGGAGGCGTTGCATGTGATCCGGTTGAAAAGAAACCTTTCTATCATTTGTATCCGGGCTCGAACGCAGTTACCTTTGGCATGCTAGGTTGCAATTTTCATTGCGAGTTTTGCCAAAACTGGGTTACGAGTCAGGCCCTGCGGGAAAACATCTCAACCACACGGATAATCGAAATCACGCCAGAGGAAATAGCAACGTTGGCGAAGCGTTACAAGGCCAAGCTAGTTGTTTCAAGTTACAATGAACCGGTAATCACAGCTGAATGGGCTAAAGCAGTGTTCGAAAAGGCGGTTCGTTTGGGGCTCAAATGCGCATTTGTGTCAAATGGGTACGCGACAAGGGACACGCTCACATACCTGCAGCCTTTCATGGTTGGCTACAAAGTCGACCTTAAAACTTTCCGGGAGGAAAACTATCGTCGGTGTGGCGGCAAACTCGCTAACGTACTGGACACAATCAAAACGGCCTACGAGCTAGGGTATTGGGTGGAAATCGTTACGTTAGTGGTACCTAAATTTAACGACGACGAACTACAGTTGCGTGAAATCGCCAAGTTTATAGCATCGCTTAGCAAGGACATCCCCTGGCATGTGACAGCGTTTCATCCGGACTACAAGTATACTGACGTAGGACCTACCCCGTTGAAAACCCTACTGCGCGCGGCGGAAATCGGCCGGGAAGAAGGGCTAAACTATGTGTATGCTGGGAATTTACCCGGCCGCGTGGGAGAATGGGAAAATACCAAATGCCCCAAGTGTGGCGAATTATTGGTTGAACGGGTTGGATTTAGCGTGCTGAGGTATAACATAACTTTTGAGGGTAAATGCCCTAAATGCGGTTATACCGTACCGGGCCTCTGGTACACGCAGGAAGACTTTGCGGCTGGCTATAGCCCTGAAACTAATGCTTACCGAGATCCCACGTCACTAATTTAAACCCTTCAATCACATGGTCACGGCACTTGAAAACAATAAAATATCGCATCTGCTTCCCTTGAGATAGGGTTTGTAAAAACAAACTGGCCAGTGCCGTCAAAACGCCCCGTATGTACAGGGGCCCATTCACCCAAAGGCAAATTTAAATTACTTGAGGCAAGTATCGTGTATGTATAACCCGGAACCCCATCTGCCCCAATTAACACCAATTTGCCATTCTCCAGTGAAGCACTTTTTATATTTGGCTTGCAGTCTCCCATCTCCACAATGATTTCGCCAGAAGTTTGAAGCGACGAAACATTCCATCTCAGTCCTGGACCCGGCAAAGCTGGGAGCACCAAATCAAATGAATTATGGAAAACAGGTGCATCGAAAAGTTTAATTCGATCACCTACTGTTAAAGGATCTGAGCCTATTATTTCCAAATTAAGAGTGCCTCCAAAGACTATTCGCTCACTGCTTTTAAGTAATGTGGCGTTTATGGAAGAACCAAATTTTGCCACTGTCATTCTGATGATACCATGGTTTGTGACGGGCCCATAAATAGAAAGTGTGGTAAATGAGCTAGCATTGCCCGGTGCCAAAATGCCATTGGTATGGACTGTAACAGAGCCAAAAACCTCACCAGTGCCAGTAAAAACACCCCCGGCAACTGTAATCATAGATGTGAGCATCCGTGCCCCCTGGAGCTGAAAGACTCCGTTACTTATTACCACTGTCCCATCGTTAGTAAGCACTCCAGTAACGACCATTGTTCCTCTACCCAACTTAGAGAGGTGGACTGGTGCATTGTTTTGAGACCTGTAAAGCGCACCCGAGAAAAGGAAATTGCCATCGCCAGTGAACACGAAAGTACGGGCATTCGCAAGGGTACCTATGTATTGGCACGTGTTCACAAAGGCAAGCCAACCCGAAGCGCTCTCAAAAATAACGCGGTTACCTCCAACATTCACTTGTATCAAGCCTGCAATGGAATTGCTTCCGCAATTATTTCGGATTGCTGGCACGTCCACATTTCGGCAAGCCACTAGAACTGGGCACCGAATTGTAATACTTCCTTGTGTACCATCCAGCTCCAGGGTGGAACTCCCACTATTATTGTTCCGAATATAAATAGCAGATGCTGATGAAATCGCATTTGGGTGCGCCAACCGACAAATACCATCCGAAACTGTGGTTGATGCTGTGTCGATGTTAACTATTCCCTGAATCCAATTACTTTCACTTAACACAAGTGTGCCCGGACTAGTTTTAGTAAAGCCGTTTGTACTTACCAAGGGCAAAGCAAGGGTTGCAGTATTTTGTTTTACTGAAATACTTGGAAGATTGCCGCACAGCTCTAAGAAACCGCCTGGTAAGGCTTTAACCATCCAATTTTCCGTGCCAGTCAAATCACCAAACCGAAGCCCTCCAATTTGTATTAGTTTGTCGACAGTAACGCATCTATCGGAGGTAATATCTATGGTGCTAAAATCTGCGATATTCCCGGGCCCGTATGCAACAGTACCGTCCACCCAATTTGCAGGATCCGTCCACAACCCATCGGCATCAACAGCCCATGTACCACTTGACGGGCCAGTAGCGCCAGGCACCGGTGTCGTAAATAATCCAACAATACTGCAGTTAAATGAGGTGTAGGTTGAGTACACCCCACGAACCCAGAGTACGCATGGTTCGCCACCATAGACACGAGGCACATAGGGGCGGATATTATCAACGGGCGAGTTTGAAGTAATGGAAGTCCATTCGAACGTTAGACCACCGTCTGTGGTAATTCCCCGCCAAAGTTCATACCTTTCATCCGTTCGCAACGGTACATTGGTTGTATTAGCCAAGTCGAACGGATCACGTGCGTTGCTAGAGATGTAAACAATGCGTGGATCGGTTGGATCCAAACAAATTCCGCCAGCGTAGTCATCCTCAGTGGCGTACAAAGGTCTCCCAGCATGAGCTATAAAACGTTTAATCCAATTTGAACCCGTCCAGCGGGCGTAGTAATAATAGATTCGGTCGTCATACCAGTTGGTGCCGGTAACGTTGTCCTTTTGTACAGAAAACACGCATACTGGATACCCCTGCGTGTCCAAAGCAATGTCCCAACACCATGCACGTCCACCAGGGATCCATTGATTGGGGTCGTTTTGTGGGAGGTCGCTGTATTGATAAATCACACTACCTCGCTCCCCAGCATCATGCATAATTGGCAAATTAGTAAAGTACTTAAGCAATGTACCGTCTGAGCGATAAAACGCTCCTTCTTGGTAGTAAATGTGGTACAGCGAGTTTGCAACATCACGGGGATGCCCATCTGTGTATAGCAAATGTATGCGCAGCTGGTGATCTGTGCAGTACTTGACATAGGGTCGCGTGCCACCGGTACCAGTCTTGATAACAATTTGGGGCCCGGACCATGTTAATCCCCCATTGGTAGACCAAAACACGGTGGGATTGTAATTTAAGTTTCGACTGAAATCGTAGATTTTGCCGCCCTCCGCTGGTAATTGAAATAAATTCACGTAACTCATTCTTGTCCCAGTATCAGGGCCTATGTTTTCACTAGACCAGTCGGAAGGAGAAACAGGATTTGTAGAGACGGAGAAACGATACGCAAAGTAACGGAAGGCATCATGCCCTGTGTAAGCAACAAGCAAAGTGCGATCCTGACGGACTAAAATGCTTGGCACATTGTGATCGTCGACCTGAGTCCATGAACTCGTCCACAAATCGGTTCTGGTCCCAGATGTTAAATCAAAAACGCTGAGCGCAGTACGTCCATCAGAACGCACATAACCGACATAGAGCTTGCCACTGTGAAATATTGCGCGCGGATCACTGTACCAACACCACGCTCCATCCGGGATAACCGTGGCGTAATTTGTCTGGCAATAACCACCTGGGGTAAACTGAAAAACCGAGATCAACACCGCACAAATCCTAGCGCGTTCACGTATAGTACAAAACATCTTCCGGAGCGTTAAAAGATCGAACTTTTTCATTACCATTTTACCTCTACCGTAAAGAATTCATGTTGTGCACTAGATTCAACTGGGAGTTCAAAGCTGAATGTCCCATCCACTGCAAAGTTATTTGTCGCAACACGTGGCCAATCCTTTACCGGGGTGGTTAAATCCTTGCTCGCTTTAACGTAATATCGGTATCCAGGTGTACCACCGACTCCCGAAACACACACACCATTTACACGTGAGGCAATATTTGTCGTTCGCGGTGGCGTAGTAGAGACTACCCATAATCGGCCGCCCGAATATAGTTCAGCTGTGCTCCATGCAAGCCCTTCTGCTAATTCAGGTAAGGTCACGTTACTAAATTCCCCTACCAGTGTAGTGGCAGCAAACACACGATAATTATCTCCGGCTCTGAGCTGTCCACCTAAGTTTGTTACCAGCAGTGTCCCCCCACAGGTTAGTGTACCGGAAACCCCAAGCGCATCGGCGTAATTGTATTCTCTGTGGAGCTCAATAATCGTTCGCGCCCCATCATTCAAAGTCACTGAATTCCATACAAATAGTGATCCTATTCCAATGCCTGGGGATAAAGACCCGCCAGATTGGATGGTCACTGGGCCTCGTATCAATCCATTCCCAGACAACATACCTCCGCTTAGCACAGAGACGGATCCTGTACTAAGTTGTCCACCAACGATAAGGGTTCCCCCATTCACGACTGTAGGTCCAGTATAGGTATTGTTTCCAGCGAGGATTAACGTACCGGCTTGGTTTTTGGTTATTCCAACTTTTCCACTCCCATCTGAAATCGACCCCGAAACGCTAATTACCCCAGCTCCCTGGAAAGTAAGCGTACGCGTCCCAGAAGCTTCAGAGTAAATGCTTCCACCGATGTTGAGTTGGCCCGAATCACATTGGATGAGGTAATAGTTCCCCCCGGTTGCGAGCGTGATACCTCCAGAAATGGTATTTGTCCCGACTTCGTTCAAAATTGCCGGGACTGACGTGTTTCGACCCGCCAAATACACAGACTGTGGAAGTACAATATTTTGTGTCGCACCGTTAAGGGCTAGTGTTGAAGAGGCACTGTTATTGTTCCTTATAAAAATTGGCGATACAGCGTTCGCTAACACAGACGCACTGGCGATCCGCAGGATACCATCGCTACCACTTGTTGCACCTGTGTCAACAAATACTGTTCCTCTAAAGGCATTGGTTGACGATGCTAAGACTAGCGTCCCCGGTCCACTCTTAGTAAGCGCTCCTACCACGATATTGGGGGCTGTCACGGGCGTTGAAATCGGACAACTCAAATAAAACGTGGCATTCGGTCCCACGTAAAAAGTGCCACCACTTGCGTTTAGTAGAATACCCATATTAGAGTTGGTTAAAGACATCGAGTTCGGAACTCGTAAGGTTCCCCGATTCATGACTATAAGATCTGGGATGAAGTTAGTGGGTGCAGCACCTAACGCATTTGGGGTTGTTAATTCGAGGCTACCTACGGCTCCGTTGCCGATATAGATTCGGCCGGTGAAGTTGGAATTCATACCACGCAAAGTCACAGTGTTGCCTAAAAACACAAGCGAGCCGGAACCAGATATATTGGCGGTTACATTGATTTGTGAATTTACAGCGTTAAATGCCGCGCCTTTTTCCTTAACAAAAATGTTGCCCGCCATAGTCCAGACACTAGATCCGCCGTGATGTAGTACCCCGCCATCAAGGATCAAGTTAGTGATTGTAATGGTGCTGCTAGCTGTTCCCTTATAAATGAGAGTCCCTCCTGAAATCGAGAGAGCTCGGCCTGTAAATGTGTAATTAGCCCCTGTTGCAGGTGTGCGCAAAGTGTGATTGTAAGTTTCATATGATTTACTCCATGAAGGCGCTGCCCCGTCACTCCAATTACCTGCATCGTTAAATGAGCTTGAACCAACATTGTCGCTGTTAGTGAGATACACGTCTGCCACAGGGAAATACTGAGGTCCTACTAAATAGTTAGCTAAAATCTGTCTCTCTGAAAGAGCAACATTGTGGATCCGGACTTCATAGTAATCTGCATGAGTATTGTTATCGGTACTCCACATAGATCTTCCTAGCCAATTATTCACGTCCTCTAAATCTGCCAGGGAGTTGCTCACGTCCACATAGCCAATTGGATATCCGTCCCGATACCATTGCCAGCGGCCACCTGTTTCTGCATAAGCACCTACGCCTTTTGTAAACGTGACGGCGTAGTGATGGACAACTCCAGTGGATGTAATAAGGCCAGAATCAATCCTTCGCTGGGTACCACCTTTGAAGCGAAGTTCGAATCGCTGTCGGCAAATATCCGTCCCAATAAACCCGCTTAACATCACATCATCGTAAGAAGTGGTAACTCCTGGGGCCGGAGATCCAGGCGCACCTGTGTATTCGCCAGGTTCTCCCAACCCATCGCCAGCCTGAGCTGTACGGCCAAAATCAAATATTCGCGCCCAATTCTGTGTGGAGAGCAATGCAACCCATACCTCAATTGTAATGTTTGTGTGAATGGAAATTATCCTATTGGGCAAATCGATATACGCGGCCATTGTATCCACCGGAACGTTACCTGTGGTACCTCCGGGTAACCTAATTGCTCGACCGGTATTAGTAGCACCTATTCCACGAACCATAGCTGGGGCACCACACACTAGATCATAAAAAACCGTACCAGCGGGTGCGGGTCCAGGTGCATTGGTGAAGACCCACCTCAAAACCACCGAACGCAGGGCCGGACTACTCGTAGGTCGCAATCTTCGATCAGCCACTGACTGCGGATTTGGGGAGGAATTATCCCCTCCGTTTTTAAGATCTCCCATGTTACAATTGTTATTCGTATTCCCTTGAAGCCTGACGCCATTTAGCCAAATTCGTGGATTGGTGTAAAAGTAAGGCGGGGTAGCACCCCCCCCACAATAATTGTGAAGCATTATAGTTTTGGGGCTTACGAGGCCATCGTTGTGAGTGCGCCCATAGTTATGACCACCGGTCTCATGCGCTAAAACAACGTACCAAACCGAGTTCGGGTTAAAAACCGAATACATACCGGGTTCTTGGGCCACCGCAGCAATCGAACTCGAATCGCTATTTTGACAGACATACAACACTAAATCGGCTCCAACGGAAGAACCAAAAGCAACAACATCAGCAACTCGGGAGTCGTTATTGTAAAGCCAATTAGCCATGCCACCCGTCGTTGTCCAATTAACAGGGTCATTTGAGGACTGGTAAAACCCGGCTATTCGCATTCGAGCTCCTGTGCCACTTTGTAGATTAACGAAATTGTTCCCCACAATGGCATTAGCAAGGATAACGTTTGCATTGGCTTGTCCACCCACGCTTGCTGCATAACTTGGTGCATAACAACAAGCTACGTCGCCTTCGATCCCTTGCAACAGAGGTTGTCCCTTGCCTGGGGTTATTTGGGATCCCAAGCAAACAAGAAAACAAATCCAAATCAAATACCAACACCTCAAACGCATCCGCAGATACTCAAGCTCTCTCAAAGGAAATCGGTAAAATCTGGGCGGGTCTTCCACCATCAAAGCAGAAAGATTCCGTGTGGTTTGTCTTCTACTCATTGTTTCAAGATGCTCTCTGCCCTTTGTAGTGTCCCTAAAGTGCCATTCGTTTTCAATCCGCCATCTGGTTGATCTAATGTGTGCAGAGATTCCCCATCACACGAAGTTCGGCTTCCGGTTTCTTTGGCATCCAAGGTGGTTTTCTTAACGTAAGAATTTGTAGACGAGACCAGCGTACCAAGTCCTAGCCTTTGCCTAACCTCCTCCTCGTTTAAATCTTTTAACCATTTCGGTAAATTCCTCCATACCTGATGAACGCCAAAGCCCCCTTCATACATTTCTCGGAGTGCTTCCTCCTTCGACCATCCTTGAACAATCACCCGATATGCAGCACACATAACCCCTGTCCTATCAGCCCCGTGTTCGCAATGCACCAAAACAGGAGTGCAGTTGGTGTCTAACACAACCTGTAAAAATCTAAACAGATCTTCTTTTTCAGGGTTCCATACTTGCATTGGGATATGGACGTAGTTTAATGGAAGCCCTTTCACCATTTCAGAGTCGGAATGCAACCATCGCAAATTTACCACAGTTTTTATTCCCATTTTAGCCAAGTTTGTAAACCCCTCCCGAGTTGGCTGGGCGCTACGATATAGAACCTCACTTACCTGGTACAAATTAGTGACTCCATTTAGAGTAATTGGTTTAGCCCAATGAGTCGGTCTATTGGAAATTCCCTCGCCAAACGCTGCCCTGGCCAAAAGCACCAAAACTAGCCCCAAAAGCAATAGATAATCGCTCGAGGGCACCACAGACTTGAAGAAACAATAGGGCAAATCACGAACACGTAACCAATTTTGCTTGTTCTTCATAAGTTTTCTACGTCTGTTGAAAGTTGCCTAGTCAAGCTATCATGGCGTACCACATACTGCCGGCACGTATTTTTCAGGGTTGATCATCTTTACTATAATTTCACCGTTTTCGCGCGGGTCGCCTACCAAGTAGATGTTTTCTGCGGGATTTATAATGGTGAACGCCTCACGGCCACCAGCAAACGCAATCGTGACCATAGAATCGGGCTGTCCAAGTAATCGTCCAGCAAAAGTCCCTTCCAACCCAGAGGGATGCAGGTCAGTCTCGAGAATCTCCACGGTAAACTCGCGCCCATCTAACCCAGGCACAACCAATTGTTGGACTGGTATGTCCAACTGCTTATGACGGTATACCACCTTTACCAACGGTTCTTTCCTATAAACAAGTTGACGTCGGAAAATACGGTCGTTTTCTTCGACCATACGTTTATATTCCAACTCATTATGGGCAATTAATGCCAGAACATTTGTATCGAATGCATCTCCTCTCGCCCATTGGAAATGCTCCGATTCTAATCCAACTGGTAACGGTCGCGGCAAACCGTTTGTGGTTAAAGCCGGATTTAACCCCAAAGAGGAAGTCAACGCTACACTCTCCGATTCATCACCAGAACCCATTGAAAATAACCTTTCGGGACGCATGGATGATACACTTTCCTGCTTTTCTTTCGCCATGGTGACTCGGTCAAATTTCCGGGGCAAAAGATGCACCACTATGAGAACGACCGCAAGACAGCCTATTGTTAAAATTATAACCCTCATATTCAAAACCTATATCTAAGTCGCCAATTCCAAAAAAGCACATTAATTCCCACCCATCAAGTTGCACCATGTCGAGCCTCTGTTATATACGCAATTTTGCTTACAAATCCCACCCGTCATACGATTTGCCTGCCTGGTCACACTCAAAGGCAAAAAACACGCTACGTATTATGAAAGCTGTGAACTCATCCCAAAACAAAAGTATTCACTTTTTTCACTTGCAGGCTCAAGTAATGCGAAGCTTAAACTTCAAAGCAAGCGTATGAGCATGGACTTTTTTGAAACTATCAAATCGAGGCATTCGATCAGAGCATTTCTGGATAAGCCAATCGAACCTGACAAGTTACGGATGATCCTCGAAACAATAAGGCTTGCCCCCTCCGCAGGCAACCTCCAGGCATATACAGTCGGTGTGGTTTACAACGATACGCTCAAAAAACGGCTTGCAGAAGCAGCTCTAGGCCAAGACTTCATTGCCGAGGCTCCTATTGTTTTAGTCTTCTTTGCCCGTCCCGACATTTCCTCGGCCAGATACCGTGGTCGCGGAGCTGATTTATACTGCATTCAAGACGCCACCATCGTGTGCACTTACGCTCACTTAGCGGCGACTGCGCTTGGGCTAGGAAGTGTCTGGGTTGGAGCTTTCAGCGAGGAAGAGGTCAGCAAAATACTAAATGCTCCTGCCCAATGGCGACCAATCGCTATTCTTCCAATTGGTTACCCAGCTGAAAAACCTATACCAACCTCGCGTCGGCCCTTGGCTCAAACCATAGTCGAATACCACTAGCTTTTGATCTTGAACAATTGGCAAAAAATTACATTCAACACTCCGAAATGTCTGAATTTCGGAACCCCATATGGTATGGTCCCTATGAAACCACTGCTAATTAGTGGCAACCCCCTGTCCTAACAAAATTAGCACAAAGGGAGATTACTGCAGTAGTTTACGAGGCTGGGATTTAAGTGACACCTTGGTCCAGCCTATCACAGCTCAGTCAAATCAGTTAAACCCGCAATTTACGCCACTACAAAACAAAAAGAGGCCCCACACAAAACAAAGTCAGTACTTAAAACAACAGAGGTTCAAACTATGCCTCAGTAAGAATGAGCCTGAAATCTACCTAATTCAAATTGTCCTTGGATGAAAAATTTCAGGTCAACCAATAAAAGTAAAAAACTACGTACTCAGCTGTGCCCCTAGATGTTGAGACTGCTACTGATTTCGGCAGCTAGCGCCACAACCGGTTTAGCACTTTAGGTTTTGCCTAAAACACATATACTTAGTTCACATCTCTGCAAAAATCCCGGCTTATCCCCCCCCCAATTTCCGCACCGAAATGGACAGGTCTTACGCGTCACAATGTGATTGGACACGCTCCTTGCCCATACCTCATGCTACTGTGGACCGCTTGTTGCAAACTCCAAGAAATTCCGCAGTATTCGTAAGCCAACCTCCTGGCTTTTCTCAGGATGAAATTGAACACCAAATACTTTCCCTTGCCACACAGATGATGCAAACACCACACCATACTCCGTCTCAGTTGCCACAATACTGCGGTCCACTGGATCCGGAAAATAACTATGTACAAAGTACACGCAGCTACCATCCATAATTCCTCGGTACAAAGGACAATTGGGCTTCACCATCTTAAGCGAGTTCCAACCAATCTGGGGAATTTTTAAACCCTCAAGCGTGGGAAACCTACGAACCACCCCTTTAAAGACCCCTAATCCTCTCGCAGTGCTTTCAAACTCTTCGCTTCGTTCAAACAGAATCTGGTACCCAATACATATTCCTAAAAAAGGTACACCATCAGAAATCATTCCTCTGAGAGGGTCAAGCAGCCGTTGCTTAGAAAGCCCATTGATGCAATCGTCAAAAGCACCCACCCCTGGTAATACCACTCCGGCTATCCCTTTAAGCTGGTCTGGGGTTCGTACTATTATTATTTCCGCACCAATGTATCGCAACGCATTGCAAACACTCCTAAGGTTCCCAGCTCCGTAATCTATCACACCGATTGCCCCTGATAGAGTGAAATACCCTCTTTCACTAATTGAGGTAGTTCCCATTTTTCCTAGGAAAACCCAGGTTTACGCAGTCGATATTCTTCGAGTAGAACGAGGTAAATTCGTTTTACACAATCCCAGCCACATTAAGTGTACGAGCATATACTTCTTCAGGAGTACCCTTAGCAACTACAGTTTTCAGCAACCCCTTTGACTCGTAGTAATCAATCAATGGAGCCGTACTCTTTTTGTAAACTTCCATTCGCACACGAATTGCCTCCGGTCGATCATCTTCGCGTATTATCAATTCGGTCCCGCAAACATCGCAAACCCCCGGCTGTTTTGGAGGATTGTTCACAATGTGATAAACCGCTTTGCATTTAGGACAAGTTCGGCGACCAGATAAGCGTGCTATAATAAAATCGATTGGCAACTCAAAATTCAGTACTGCATCGAGTTTGAGACCCTCCTTAACCAAGATTCCCTGGAAAGCCTCAGCTTGCGGAACCGTTCGCGGGAAACCGTCCAATACAAACCCAGCAGGCCAATGCAGACAAGCCGTCCTCTCTCTAACAAGACTAATTACTGTTTTGTCAGGAACGAGCTCACCCCTTTGCATGTAACCAATAGCTTCCCGTAAAGCCGGGCTAAGTTTATCTTGGGGAAGACTCTTCGCAGCACGGAAAATATCTCCGGTGGCTAAATGTGCCACTCCTAATCGCTCTGCCATCAGCTGTGCGACAGTGCCTTTCCCCACCCCAGGTGCACCCAAGAAAACAAATCGATACGGTGGATGGTTCACCTTACATAAAGAAGTATCGAGTGGCTTACCTTCCAGCCACGCTTCTAACCAAATCTGCTTACCATTTTGTGCGTTCATATTATTAGATCTTACTGTTTATTTAAACCTGGCGCGCGAATCAAGTTCTCCCTTCTAATAGGCGATAATTCAGACTAACGCTTAGACCTAGCAAGCCCGTGAAAAACGCAAAATCTTGGTAAAAGTGGCCATAAAACACGTAGAAAACTAGCATCTTAATAGCATACGTTGCCAATATCCCAGAGTTGATTGTCTTTAATTCGGGAGGGGAAAGTTTCCAGGCACGATAAACCCATCGCATTGAAGCCACTGTAAACCATAAGAATCCAATAGCTCCCCAAACGCCCAATGGTATAATTACAGACAAGGGGCCATGATGATAGTCCGCTGCCAAATACGCCGCCCTATAGTGTGCATCTGGGCCTTTGTACACCCCTGTTCTGGCCAACTCAAACTCGCCAGGATCGAATACCAAGCCACGCCCTTTCCAAAAATACAGCGGGACATCTCTAAGTAAATCCTTCCACATCTCGACCCGCCAATGGGTGGTGACCTCTGCCGTATACTTTACGTCTGGAGCAACTGGGACTGGCAACCAAGCCAAAGACCTTTGAAAACTTTTAGGTAATACTGGAGCAATCGCGTAAGTAGTGCATCCTAAAATAAGTAGCCCAAGTAACGCAACGGTGACCGCAGCCGTCTTATGTAAACCCTCTAAATAAAATGCTAAAAAGAAGATGCCTATGAAAGTGAAAAGATATAATCGGAATCCCCCTGACATAGTTCCAACCAACACTAAAAGCACTAAGGGAATACGCCACCAAACTTGCTCTGTGAAAATCCTTCTTAACCCAAATCTAGTTACCATCCAATACCAAACAAAAAGACTGGCAAAAGGGATGCCATGTACTCTAAACACTAAACCTTCTTGGGAAAGCGTTGCTTGGGGGTCGACAGGAAAAAGGTAATAAAGTGGATATACAATCGAGCGCAAACTTTGGATGCCGTACAAGGAAGTGATGGCCCAAGTAATTCCCCCCAAGAAAAACAAAGTTACGTATTTTTGAGCTCGTTCAACAGGAACCCCCCGACTAGCTAATCCAAAGAATCCAAAGATCGCTGCCCACACAGTTAAATATCGTTTTCCCCCCCAGCCCTCTTCACCAAACACCCGGAATTTTAACCCGCCCGTTATAAATGCAGTAACTAACACAACCACAAACAAATAGGCTAGCGAATAACAAATTTGCTTATCAGTGAGAATCCTTACGTCCGCCACTCGGGTACCCCACAACAAAAACACACACAAAATAGACACAAAAGCCATCAGCATCCATATGGGTGGGTTTCCAGGCAATAGCACCAATATTGCTGTTGTATTCCAAGTTAAAAAAAGCAACGGATGGTAGTACTTAATCAAAAACGGAATTCCTATTGCGAATAGTATTAACCCCACTAGAGCGATGGTGCTGAAGGAAAATGGATCGGCCAGGTAATACCCCAACACCACAGCCAATGGAAGACTTACTCCATATATGATTAAAGCCTTTGTAATGTCAGCGCGATTCATATTTTCCCTAATGGTTGACTCCTTGCGCGAGTCCAATACTTCTGTCGTTGCTTTGCCTGGGTATTATTTTCGAATTTAACGCAACACTGAGTCCAACTATACCAGTGAATTTTTGAAGGTCTAGGTCGAGCGCACCAAAAAAAGCAAAATACACAACTGCATTTACTAAAAACAAAACAAAGAGTCCACGGTTGATTGTGAGAAGTTCCGGGGGACTACTTCGATAATACTCATTCAATAAAGCCAAAGAGGCTATCAAGAACCACAAAAACACTATAATGCCCCAAATGCCCAGCGGGATTATGATTCCTAAAAAGCCATTGTGATAATCACCAGAAATAAGCGCTAATTCGTAAGGCCTAACAAATCCTCTCTTTTGGCCTTCGGTAGCCAAATTCCATGCTCGCGCATCAATCGTAAAACCACGTCCCCACCAAAATTGCTTTTTTACCTCAGGCCATAGTTCCTGCCACATGGTAACACGCCACCAAAGCGAGGCTTCAGCATCATACTTTGCAACTGGATCAATTCTGATCGGTAAAAAGGATAACGCACGTTGCATTGGCAAGGGTAACTTATCAGCATTCGGAAGAACCAACAAGGCTGTAGCTGCACTTACACCGAGTATAATTGGCAACCAGATGGTCTTGTAAAGTCGTTCCATAAAAAATGCGAAAAAAAGCGCCATACCAATATATGCAAGCGCTATTCGGAAACCGCTTAGAAGCCCCAACAAAATCGCAGCTACCAAAAGCATTAATCGCCAGGGCTTTGTAATATCTAGAATCCCACGTAGGCCGTATAACACGATAACTGCTGACGCCAAGCAGTATGAAGCAACTAGTCCACCACCCAAGCGACTAATCCCGAACGTCCCAGGAACAAATTCCGGCAGCTGGTATAAAGCGTAAAAAGGCGGAAATACCCAATATAAGAAATAAAATTTTTCACCTACCAAAAACGCGAGGTTGCTTAAAAGGGCCGTCAGCCCAGGTAAAAAAAAGGCCCAAATTGCAAGGCGAGCTTTCGTGATGGATATTGGCCGGCTAATCAAAGCAAAAAAGCCTGCTATTGCTGCGCCAATTGCAAAGTATTTCTTTAAACCATAAACTTCGGAGCCGAATATTCTACCTCCTAAACCACCTGTAAGGCCAGTAGCTACTAACAGTATTGCAAACACTAAAATGGCCGTACTTACTCCGCCTGTGGTAGGAAATTTTCGTTCTGGATAAACAACCCTCAATACTAAAGCCACAATAAACCCCAAATAGGCAAATATCATCCAAAGATGCGGGGCACCGGGTAGAAAGTAAGGGGTAATCATTGCATTCCAAGATACTATCAACAGTGGGTGATAGCACTTAATAAGCAAAGGTAAACTCAGACACCCAACCACAGATAACAAAATTCCCACATTTATTGGGTCGAAAATGTTGGTAAGAAAAATACCTACCAATACCGCTATGGTAATTGCCAACCAGATAAAAGGCTGCCTAGAAAACGCATAGTTCATTTCCTATCCGCACAGTAAGACTAAAACCTTTGACAGATCAAACCACTTTTCGACGCTTGACCGAGCTAAAACTCCACGTGGCGTCATTCACACCTAACCTATAACATCACCCCAAATAACCACTCCTTTTTAAATTAGCTATTTCTTTAATTGCCTCAATAACTCATTGACCTTCCGAATCACAGCAAAAGCATCGGCTACATACAAGACATCTGCCTTACCCCGAGCCCAACCACAATTTGGATCCAAGTTGATAGCCCTCCTCTCGTTTATAAATCGCCAACCGACTGTGTGCGGTTCTTCCCCGTGGCAACACGTAGCTAATCCACGCGGATGCCGTGGGGTAGAACCTGTCTGGCCAACCTGGTTCAAAGGCGTCAAGAACGACAAAGTGGCCGCCCCTTCTGCACTCAAGTCCACTAGCGATTTGGTACTCCCCAAAGACGCCCCGGTCAGCTCTAAAAATTCCTTTATTAACTCCTCCGCCTCCTTCAAATGAATTTGCCCATCAGACTGCTTCTTTGTCCAACCTGCACCAGCAACAAACAGCAAGTCCGCATCCGGCCGAACTGTTTGAACTCCTGAAATGGCCCCCTTGACCTCCAAAACAACAGTTCGATCCAGCCCTTCTGGTATAGGAATCACAATTTTTTCAAAACTAACCGACCCAGTACTCATTTTCGCAGGTTTAAATGCTCCAGGTTCAACAAGTAATCCCCACGGTTTCGAAGTTCGAGTAAAAGTCACTTCGATACGCTGTCTATAAATCCACTTCTTTGCAAAAAGTTGCCTATCCCGCGCAAACACCGCACAGATGTGAGTATCGGTTTTCCCCCCTGCCCTGTAAATTCCTCCGGGTAGAGCCCTTTGGAATCGGCTTGTATTGGGTCCTACCACAACGTCTGGCTTAAATCGAGTCACAATTTCATAAGCGGCCAACGAGTCTGTGGAGTATCGCGGTTTACTAAACTCTGGAGCATCCAGAACCACAACTTGTTTAGCGGGAAATCCTGACAACTCCGCCGTGGCTTTATCTGCCCCAGCACCAATCACCGCAACGATAAGATCGTCCCAATTCAATGCTTCACAAACTTCCCTCGCAGCAGTCAATGCTTCAAACGCAGTTCGACCCAACTTACCCTCTTCTTCAGTATGTAAAAATACAAGCAGGCGACCCATATGCTTTTACTCCTATTTCTTGAGTATCCATTCTACCAATTCTTGTGCAATTTGATCGGGCGTCATGTCTCGCACAACCCGTGTGTTACGCAGTTGAGTAGGCAAAGAAGCCTCTAAAACCTTTAATTCCGTCGTAGTTAGTGAGGCTATTTTCGCCTTTTGTAAAGCAGGCATTATCCATCGCATATTTTGCATCCCTATTTGAGGATTGTTGGGCGGCTCTGGCAAATTTCCTGTCGCCCACCCTACCACAATCGGGGGAGCACTGCAACGTGATCGCAAATGTTTTCCACCTTCCACCCGCTCTAAAACCTCAATTGCACCATCCCCAAGCACTTGCAACTCGTCAACGCCCATAAATACATCTCGGATTTCCAGCTTTTCCGCAATCACTTGTAAAGTAGTTCCACTGCTCCGAGAACCTGATTCCCACCCGCCAAAAATAAGCAATCGATTCCTGTTAAGGCCATGAATACCCTTGATTGTATCTGCTAGCAATTCCCCAAGCTCATATGAATCCACGAATCCAGATGCTTGGCAGTCAATAGGAATCAGTTCAAAACTGCCTTTTTGACCCACTGACATTAAAACCTGCTGCAATTTAGCTCGTGGTGCAGCGCTGACCAACCAGACCCGAGTCCCCGAATGCTGCTTGGCTAAATGAAACGCATTATAGAGTGCTGTACTAGCCCATGTGTCCAAAACCGCTGGCAACATCATTTCATTTTTCAAAGCAAATCCAGCCGACCCTTGCATCGGTTCCAACGCCTGTAAAGGATCGGGGACAATCCCTGCACAGACTACAATATGATAGCCTACACTCATGATCCCGATTCAAAAACACGATTGCCGGGGAAATTGCAACCAAAAAAATCTGTCGTCCTAAGCTGTTTCTCGACAAATAAACGTGAAACCCCTTTCCTAACCAAGCAAAACCACTGTAAAATCAAGCTGGCAAATAGCGGAAACTAATACCAGCTTGACTGCACCAGTTACCTAGGTAACGCGAAGCGACGTGTGGGCTTTACCATTAAACTACACAGGACAAGAAGCCCTCTCCTACATAAGGCATAAGGCAAAAAACTTGGGAAAAAATCATTTATTTTTACGTCGTTGACCAAACAGGTTGCCTCAAAGGCGTTCTACCTGTGAAAAAACTGTTAACCCCACCACTTGATACTCCTCTGGAAAACATAATGGTACCTCCGGTGATTGTCATCCCGACGGATGCTACAGTTTTGGATGCTTGCGAATTATTCCTCATCCACAGATTTCTCGCACTTCCGGTTGTGGACAATCAAGGACACCTGATTGGAATTGTTGATATAACCGTTTTTACAGACGAAGTGTTTGATATAGCCGAGCGTTCTCAAATAGATAGCCTATTTGAGGCAATCGGAATTAGAATAACTCAACTGAAAAGCGCCTCTCAAACTAAAGCTGCAGGCATACGATTCCCATGGCTCCTTGTTACCGTGTCCAGCGGGCTAATATGTGCACTAATAAGCCAGCGGTTCGAAAGTACTTTCATAAAGGCTACCACACTCGGCTTCTTCATTACTTTCATATTGGGCTTGGGTGAAAGCGTAGCCGCCCAGTCAATGTCTATTGCAATTCACTTACTTCGACATGCAAAACCGAATCTTTCGTGGGTCATCCAATCCCTCAAACGCGAACTAACAAGCAGCATAATTTTGGGGATAAGCATCGCCTCGCTAATATCTTTTTTTGCTGCGTCATGATTCGGATTTACCCCGCCATCAAAGCCTTATCGGTTTCCATACCAATTGTGATTATCAATGGTTGCCTCGTCGACCTGTTTATCCCTAGTTTGCTCCACAAACTGCAACTAGACCTTAAAAGTTGCATCTGGCCCGTTTGTATTAGAAGTAGCCGATATTTGCACAGCAACAACCTGCTTTACCCTGGCATCATTGCTCGTAAAATAGTTACTGTAACTACAGGGATTGCGGAAAGCGCAGGTAAAACAAGCTTTTAATGCCTAGTTAGCCGCAGGTTAGAAATAGGAATTCTGCCTAAATGATTGAGCTACCCTCCAGTTAACTGTTCGTCCACTAAATAGTCCACAACCCAGCAAAAAGATCCGAAAGGCTCCATTAAAAACATACTTATTTCTGAAAAGTAGGTGCTCCTTATAGCCAAATCAAAGTGTTGACTAAACTAAAGGTATTTGTTTTGCTCAAATCATGAAAAAGCTGCTGCGCATCATCTTGTTGGTGGGTCAGATCTTCTATCTGCTAAACCAATTATTTGCTGACTTAAAAGTACATGGTCTATTTAGCGACAATATGGTCCTTCAACAAGGTACAACTGTGCCTGTTTGGGGATGGGCCAACGAAGGGGAAATAGTAACAGTGCAAATCCAAAACCAGAAAGCCACCGCAAAAGTTAAAAATGGCCAATGGATGGCTAAGCTTAAGAACTTAAACCCAGGTGGCCCATATGAACTGGTTGTTTATACACTCACCGAAACCATTCGGTTTACCAATGTATTAGTTGGAGAGGTATGGCTCTGCAGCGGCCAGTCAAACATGGAATGGCCTCTGTCAAAAACCGAAAATCCAGACCCTATTATTCAAAGTGCTACCAACTCATTAATCAGGTTTGTGACAATTCCACACACAAATCTTAAAACCCCAACAAATAATGTCTACGTTAGGTGGGTTGAATGTACGCCTTCTACAGTAAGTAACTTTTCCGCCGTTGCTTATTACTTCGGCAGAGAACTCCAAAGGTCATTGTGCGTGCCAGTAGGCTTAGTTTTGTCCTCATGGGGCGGCACAGCCGCTGAACAGTGGACCAGCGAAAAAGCGTTAAAATCAGTCCCCCGCTTGCGCGATGAAATCTTACTCTCGTACGAAAAGGCCCTTCAAGAGTATGAAGAGGCACTCAAAAAATGGGAGCAATCTGGCCGTACCAACGCTCGTCCGCGCGCGCCACGATTGCCATCAGGATTGTACAACGGAATGATTGCACCATTAATTCCCTTCGCAATACGCGGAGTAATTTGGTACCAAGGAGAATCTAACGCAGATCGCGCTGATCAATACCGCGTTCTTTTCCCTACCCTGATCTGGGATTGGCGAAGCGCGTGGGGGAAACACGATTTACCCTTTATCTTTGTCCAATTAGCACCATACCGGCCCATAAAGCCTGATCCAAGTGAGAGCGCCTGGGCTGAATTAAGGGAAGCCCAACTCCTTACGATGAAAAAAGTTAAGAACACTGGTATGGTAGTAATTACAGACGCCGGCGATCCGCAAGACATTCATCCGAAAAAGAAAGAGCCCGTGGGCGTGCGCTTAGCCCGTGCGGCTTTGGCAATTGCATATGGAGAACCGATTGAATGGTCTGGTCCGATTTTCTCGCGCATGGTCATAAAAGGGGAGAAAGCAATTGTATATTTTGACCACGTAGACGGTGGTTTAGCTTGCCCTGATCCGGAGATAAAAGGGTTCGCTATCTGTGGCCCAGATGGAAAATTTGTTTGGGCAAAAGCTGAAATCATCGCTTCAAATGCCGTCGCCGTTTACAGCCCCTTAGTTGAAAAACCTATGGCCGTGCGTTACGGTTGGGCAGATTGTCCAGTAGTAAACCTCTACAATAAAGAAGGACTTCCTGCTTCCCCATTTAGAACCGATAATTTCCCTCTGTTAACGGCACCAAAAAAACAAGTAGTCGACCGAAAGAGCTCGTCCCAACCAAAATCGAAGTAGATATGTTCGGAAGCCGCTACTAATGAACACACAATTCTAATTCTTCTCACAAAGGAACGTTACATCAGGGGGTGTGGCTAACGCGGTCTTATGTTGTCACGCCCTCAAAATGTAGTTAACATCCATTAGTAATGTCACAGGCCGGCATCCCGAGAAATGGAACAAACACGGGGGCTTCCTCTGAAGTCCCTTTGTGCGTCGATCTTGACGGGACACTGACTTATTCCGACCTAAGTTGGCTAGCCGTGTTGCAACTATTAAAAAATGACCGGCTCGCACTTATACGGCTCGTGGGATGGTTAACAAACGGGCTCGCATTTCTAAAACGCCAAATTGCAACCCAAACCAAACTGGACATGAAAGAAGTTCCTTGGTTTACAGAGTTTATAGATTTTCTGGAAAACGAGAAAAAAAGAGGTCGAAAATTGGTGCTTTGTACAGCTGCTGATTATAACTTAGCCAAAGATGTAGCAGCTCATTGGGGGCTGTTTGATGAGGTAATAGCAAGCGACGGGTTTACAAACCTACGCGGACGCTCAAAAGCTAAAACACTTGTCCGTAGATTTGGGGAAAAAGCATTTGATTATGCAGGGAATTCACTCGTGGACCTTCCAGTATGGGCTAAATCGCGCCAGGCAATCGTTGTTAACGCACATCCTTTCCTCGCCAAGCTCGCAGCCAAACGCGTACCCGTAGCCGCTTACTTCCCTCGAAAAACATCATTCCGGTCAATCCTCTCACAAGCTGTTGACAAAGCAACAGTCTTACAATCGCTACTGTTTTTCGCTCCTGCACTAGCGTTTAATCCAATGTATAAGCTCGGTACTTTATTAATGGGCTTTTTTGCAACTTTTATAACAATAACCGCAAGCCGCCTTGCTCAAATGCATTTAGCCACACCCTCCCACAGCGCCTCTAAACACTGGCAATCCCTAAGCCCTTGTCTCTGCATCGGATTAGCCACAGGTCTTTTCACCATTTCTCTTATAATAGCTGCTGTTATTAAATCAGCCTTGATTCTACCGCTCTTGCTGATCGTTCTAACTGGGGTAGCAGGAGCATTATATTTGCAAGAATCTTTCCCATCTAATTTGCTTGTGTTACCAATTCAAACGACAGCAGTTATTATATGCGGCGATATTGTCGTCGAGGCTGGGATGGTCATGAAACTTGTGCCCATATGGTTTTTTATTGCGCTTACATTCCAGTGTTTAACTCCTCAAATTCATGGGTTAGTGCAAGAATCTTCAGAAACACACCCCCAAATACCTTACTACTTAGCAATAACAACTGCCTTAATTACAATAGCCCTTGTGTTCCTCCAAGCTAGAAACACCGCCTCAGTTATTCTCGGTTTGCTCTTCGCATACTGGATCTTGAGACTCGTCCGCAAGACATACGCATTAGCTTCTAACCCGTGGGAATTAATTACGCGCGACTCAGAACTAATAATTGTCCAACTGGCACTGTTACTAGTTTACCTTTACACATGATTTTTACGGCTTATGTTCAAAACAACCTATGAATCCAGTCATCGGGGTCCAACATTCTAAGGATCTTGACTCACATTGGAGAGCGCCCTTACTTATCTCAGGCACTGCGGATTGGCGCTTTAAGGCAATAACAAAATACCTTGTAAGCCCACCATTAATAACGGAAAAACCCTCAAACTCATCGTTTCCCTATGACGTTAGGTGTTTAGTTTGGCCAGGAACGAACCAGAAAAGAAACATCCTGGAATCCAAAAACCTTCGCGTATTTATACGAGACGTAAAAAACAAGGATGAATTATTAGATTTTTTCGCAGATGCTAAAAAGGCAATTCATCTCCACATCATTACCCCACCCAGCTACGACAATCCTACCTACTGGTACAAAGGTAATCTGTCGGCAATTGAAACACTCCACATACTTGGGCGTGAAAACGGCGTAAAGAGGTTTTTCATTCTCGCCCATGCATCGACAATTAAAACTATAACACAATTGAATGGCCTTCACGGTTTAGAACTAACACCTACTCTCCAATCCGGTGAGGAGACCGACGTGTCGCCATTAATGGATAAACCAAAAAATAGGACCCCGGTAATAATCTACCCTGAACTCTTAGCTCCCGAGGCACCTTGGATACAGTACCTCATCCAACGTGTAATGGCAGGGCGTCCAATTCTAGTCCCAAGCCATCTTTCAAAAACTCTTTATCTAACTTACACCGAGGACTTCTGTACTTGGCTGCTTCACAACTTAACCCAACAAGGCGAAAATGCTTCTCTATTTAATCCACCTATCATGTCCACAACTATTTCAGCCTTAATAGATGTTATCCATACCGCCCTCCAAGATGAAACAAAACAAACCCTGCTGGAGCCGAGATATATCAAAATCTTAAGTCCAATTTTGCATCCGCTCTTTGCTCAGGAAATTATCCAACGATTGGGCATCCGAAACTCCGCACTAGATTGGATTCTAACTGCCACGGCATACAGAACTGTGCAAGGTTCTCAAATCAACACCACAAAGCTCTCCGACGCGATTCACAGCGTAGTGAAAATGTACCTTCGCACAACCTCCGAAACCTAATCGATGAATCCCATTCAATGCGGCCTCGCTTCCAACAATTGGAATCACCCCCTCGCACCTTGATCCCACTAATCTTAACTTGGGTATGTCTAGGCGTGCTTTTAGCTTTGGCCTTTCCGCCTGGTGAAATATGGGCTACCGCTTGGCTTGTCCCTGGCTTGATTTTACTCGTGGCCTTTTCAACTTCGGCTTTTAAAACATTTTGTGCTGCCGCTGTTTCTGGCACTGCTTTTTGGCTTTGTATTCTATACTGGCTCCTTCATATGCCCGTCCCAAAAATTCTTTCGGCTCTTGCATGGTGTTCACTTTCAATTGTTCTCGGGATTCTAATCGGGCTTTGGGGCTGGTTCTCGGGGTATTGGATTCCCCGAAAGGTACTTTCCATATCACCATCTTTAACCATCAATGGCGCCAAAAATGATGTGCCCTTGGAAAAAACTGAGTTTCGCCATAAACTTCAACTAATTAATTCGCGAGATCCGATAAAACTGACTCTTTGGGCTTTTCTCACAGCAACCAGTTGGTCAGCAATCGAATCTCTGCGTACACACTTACTTTGGGGTTTTCCTTGGATACCCCTTGGTAGCTCTCAATACAAAATGATCCCCCTCATTCAAATCTCATCAATCACTGGTTGCTACGGTGTTTCGTTTATAATCGTTTACACGAGCGTAAGCGTTCTGTTTGCAATTTGCAAAATAGTTATAAAACCTACCCAATTAAATGGAGCCATGGTTATACTTGCTCCCGCCGCAATTCTACTTACCACACTATGCACGTGGGGATATTACAAAACCGCTCACACTCCCACTACTTACACAAGCAGTAATCAGCTCAAGATCGCACTGATCCAACCCGCAATACCTCAACTCGTAATATGGGATCCCACCATGACACCAATGCGCCAAAAGCAACTTATGGATCTGACAATTGAAGCAGCTCGTAACAAACCAGACTTAATCATTTGGCCTGAAGCGTCCTTACCCGAATTTACCGAAGATTTTTTTTCAGCGCTGATAGACTTCGTGCATACTAATAACGTCTGGTTGATCTTCGGTGCAGACGAGGTGGAATTGGGATATCCAGATAACAAACCTCGGGTATATAACGCGGCATTTCTTATGGATCCCTCAGGTAAAATCTCCAGTATTTATAGGAAACGACGTCTGGTGCCCTTTGGAGAATTCATCCCATTGGAACAACAATTGCCATTTCTAAAAAAAGTTATCCCCGTGCCTGGAAGCCTTACCCCTGGTTCCCACCCCGTGGTGTTTCGAATAAAAACTACCCACAACACAAACCCGTTAATTTGTTTCGAAGACACCTTTCCTGACTTAGCCAGAATCCCCCCTGATGAGAAAATCGATTTTCTGCTCAATATAACTAATGATGGTTGGTTTGGGGAAAGCGCAGCCCACTGGCAACATATGATAACTGCCCTATTTAGAGCCGTGGAAAACGGTGTTCCACTGGTTCGGTGTGCGAATAACGGTATTTCCTGCTACATCTCCCCCACGGGGAAACCCATCGCTCTGCTACGAGATCACCGGGGATCATATTATGGTCCGGGCATTCTTCATGTTACCCTTGATAAAACCCTACCAATAAAACCAACTTTTTACCGGCGATTCGGCGACGTTTTCGCCAATGCATGCGCAGTTATTGGCATCATGTGCGGAGTGACAGGCATCTTAAGAAAAACCACCCAATAATCCACCCCTATGCGTGTCAAAACTAACTTCACAATTCAAAATTGCACCAATATTTAAAGCGCGTTACATTGCTGCTCTGAGCAATTTGCCGCGAAAATGAACGATTGGAATATCCAGGCTCGTTCACGAGTTTGTCATTTATGCGGTGAGCCATTTAAAGATAAACAGACTTATCATACGGTGTTGTTAGCAGGCGAACCGCGCCCTGTGCGCTACGATTTTTGCTCTTCGTGTTGGCAAAGGGAAACCGCCTCTGGATTACTACAAAATCCCCAAGTCATATCCTATTGGAAGGGCACTTACATAATCCCTCCCAAACCCACAGAAGCAATCGAAAGAAACACGGCTGAACTATTACTAAAAAAACTCGCCACAACCGATGACCCAAACTCACATGCCATCGTGTATATCTTGGCCCTGATGCTTGAGAGAAAAAAAATTATCAAGCTAAAAAAACGTGCGTATATCAACGGCGAAACCACTCTCATTTACGAACACAAGGAAACTGGCGAATCTTATACAATAACTGAACCCACTTTGACCCCCGACCAAATTCACCTTGTTCATGCGAGTGTCACTAAATTACTTGAACAAGAAATTGGATCCCAAACTGCATAATCCGGCCAAAACACAAACCATTCTTCTGGACATAAAATGACCAGCCGTGAGTAACCCTAAAGAACTACAAACTAAGCTAGGCTACCATTTTAAGAATGCCTCGTTACTGAATATTGCCCTCACACATCCATCAGTAGCCCAAGAGAAAAAACAAATCGAACACAACCAGCGTCTAGAATTTCTTGGGGACGCTGTAATTCAATTGGTATTATCACACGAGCTTTTCAAGCGATTCCCTACATATAACGAGGGGCTACTGACAAAAACGCGAGCCAGATTAGTAAACCGTCGCACCCTAGCAGAAATAAGCAGGCAGTTAGGCCTTGGACCATACCTAATCATGAGCAAAGGCGAAGAATCTCACGGCGGACGGGATCGAACCTCGATCCTAGCTGATGCGTTCGAGGCCATAATCGGGGCAATCTACTTAGACGGTGGGCTCCAAGCAGCCTCAAATTTTATCCTCCAACACTTCGCCAAGTACCTAGACGAATTACCAGGAACTCCAAGTTCATGGAATCCTAAAGGCGAACTCCAAGAATATTTGCAAGCTAAGTCGCAAGAACCACCCGTATACAAATTACTCTCCGTACGAGGCCCAGACCACGACCGAGAATTCGAATGCATGGTTTTACATCAAGGTATTCCCTTGGCAACGGGGAAAGGGAAAAGCAAAAAGGCCGCTGAGGCAGAAGCCGCCTACTTAGCCCTAAAAAAACTTCGGTCTGCTGACAGTGAAACTGAGTCTGTTCATGCCGAGAAAATTAAAAAACAAACGTAGGACACTAGTCCGAGCTTTATGTATGACGGTGATTGCTGGATGCGCGATATTCCTCCTTAAACCTCTTCTAAATCGGTTCATGTTCTTCCCCACGCGAGCCCTCGAAACCACACCTGCAAAATTAACTTTCACCGAGCTTACAATCGAAACCCCAGATAAAGCGAAACTCCATGGCTGGTTATTTAAAAACGAAGCCACAAGCTTTAAAAACCTTCCTCTTATCATAGTCTGCCACGGAAACGGAGGTAACATAAGCCATAGAATTGACCTTGCGGCTTCATTACTACAATGCGGATGCGATGTGCTCCTATTCGATTATAGGGGCTATGGTAAAAGCACAGGCGCTCCAACGGAAGAGGGTACTTACATCGATGCGGAAACCGTTTACACCTACGCGACCGCACACGGGTATTCACCAACCCAAATAATAATATACGGGGAGTCATTAGGTGGAGCTGTAGCCACTGAAATCGCTCTACGCAAACCAATCAAAGCACTAATACTCCAGAGTACTTTCACAAGCATTGTTGACATGGCAAAACATATCTACCCATGGCTGATCAAGCCCGAACTATTAATCGGCAACCCGTACAACACAAAAAGTAAGCTACCTAAAATAACTGTACCCGTGCTAATCATGCATAGTAGAAATGATTCGATTGTCCCATTCTATATGGCAGAGGAAAACTTTAAGGCTGCCCCGGCCCCAAAGTTTTTCCACGAACTAAATGGTGATCATAACGATCCTGTCTACCTAGAACCTGGCTTCATAGAAGCAATGCGATCTTTTATTAAGTTTCTGGACACTCAACGACTTCCGTCCTTCTGAACCTTCCAACATGGACACACACTTAAATTTGCCGTAAATTACCACCGTTATGTGTGAAAATTGTGGTTGCACAGGACATAATGATCCACACACAACCTCGCCTGGCTTAAGGGAAGATCTTCATGCTCATGTAGACCCCTTAGGTAATATTTACTATCACTCACATAACCACAACCTTACAGAACACACCCATCATGACGCGTCCAGCCCCAATGAAACAATCAAAGTGATAAACGTAAACAGTTCCATACTTGCCTATAATAATAGGCTGGCCGCTCAAATCAGAACCGAGTTAGAAAAAAGGAATATTTTCGCTATTAACCTCATGTCTGCTCCCGGATCTGGCAAAACCACCCTTCTTGAAAAAACCATTGAACTTTTACACCCAAAGCTGTACTGCGCCGTAATTGTGGGAGACCTAGCTACCGATCGTGACGCAGCCAGGATTAAAAAAAGCGGTGCTCCCGTGGTACAAATTACAACGGGCACCGCATGTCATCTCGATGCTCACATGGTCATGAGGGCGCTGGAAAAACTCCCACTAGACTCGATACGAGTGCTTTTTATTGAAAATGTAGGGAATCTAGTTTGCCCCGCCGCGTTCGACCTAGGCGAAAAACTTAAGGTCGTTCTTCTTTCAACCACTGAAGGCGAAGACAAACCACTTAAATATCCTCCTATTTTCGCAGGTGCCCACGCAGTAATTATAACAAAGTTAGACTTAGCCCCATTAGTAGACTTCGATATTCAAGCTGCTAGATCTAACATTGCAACTGTCGTCCCCAAAGCCAAAGTTATCACCCTTTCTGCAAAAACAGGAGAAGGAATGCACGATTGGATATCCTACCTTCAAAATGCAATCAAGGCATAAAATGCCGCATCCAAAGGCATGTCAAAGCCCCTACTCTGAGGCAAAAAACGGGTTGCACACCATTTCCCTGCCCACAGTAGTGAGTGGACCATGCCCAGGACAGATCAAGGTATCAAGCGGCAAGGAGAAGATTTTACATTTAACTCCGTCAAACAACATCTGCCACGAATAATATCCTTTCCCGATCGAACCACAAAAAAGAGAATCACCACTAAAAACCACAGCCGGCGCTTTATTGGCCCAACCATCCACCACAAAAATCGCGCTTTCCCCTGTATGACCAGGTAGCGGTATTGGTTGGACCCTCAATTGCCCTACCATAATAGTTTCATCCTCATTTTGCCAATATGAAACACTTAATTCTTCCCCGTAATACTTTGGTTCATAAACCGTTGCCCCTGGGTACGCTTTTAGAATTTCACTCAGGCCCGTGGTGTGGTCCTGATGTCGATGCGTTAGAAATATAAAACGTATCCTTATTTGGTGATTATGCGCAAAGTCTATTAACGAAGTTGATTCCCATCCAGTATCAAACACACCCCCATCCTTTGTAAACTCATCCCACACCAAATACGAATTTGAAACATTGCCATATTTAACACTTGTAAACATTCGAATTGCTTGCCATGGCGAAAGATCCACAGGTTCAGGACGCCAACCCTCAGCAATCTTTTGTATAGCTTTTGGAGACAAACTAAGTAACCTTCCCAGGCTTAAAAAATCGATCGGCCTATCACACTTACCTGTTTGTTCGAACTCTAACAACTCTAAGCTCGACACGCCTCCTGCATCAGCTGCATCCCCTAAACTTACATTTCGTAAGGCACGCGCTTTTCGTATAATCTCGCCTGCGTGGTCCTCAAGTTGTATCAAACCAGAACACATCCAAAAAATTACAATTGCGACTGATTCTTACTGGTATCGTTTGGGATGCGCAACGGAACCTCGTGATTAAACCCAACTGCCGCAAGTTCTTCACCTGTAATTGCATTTATTATTTTGAACTGCTCTACGTGCAGCGTGTTATCCCCTCGGAATGATATGCGTGCAAAATAGCGTTTCTCTAATTCGATAAAGTACTTTTCATCTTCCCTACGAATTCTGTCCAGGACCAACGGGTGCAAGAAAATCTTAAGGTGGAAGTCCGATTCATCTCTCTGGCGTCTACGCAGAATTTCCAACACTTTACGCTGTATTTCAATGCTCAGAGTAATAGGGCTTTTGATCCGCCCTAAACCGTGGCAATAAGGGCATGGGTCAAACATCGTCTCTCTGAAGCTTTCGGTATGGCGCTGCCGCGTCAATTCCATTAAACCAAGAGGCGAAATTGGCAGTACATGGGTCCTAGCTTTATCCCGTTTCAATAACTGCTTAACCTTCTCAAAAACCATCTGCTGTTCCCGTTTGGACTTCATATCAATAAAGTCGATTACAATGATGCCCCCAATGTTCCTCAGCCTTAATTGACGGCAGATTTCCTCAGCAGCTTCTAGATTTACTTGCAATATTGCGGACTCTTCCTCCGATCCGGCCTTATGACTACCAGTATTAACATCCACAGCTACCAAAGCCTCCGTCTCGTCAATTGTAATATAACCCCCACTCTTTAAAGGCACCTTGCGGGACAACGTTCTTTCCATCTGTGCTGTGATATTGAACCTATCGAAAACCGGCTCCGGTTCATTATACAGTTTGATCTTCTGAGCTGACCTCGGCGAAATCTGACTTACCAGTTCCACCATGCGTTGATACGCATTAGCATCATCCACAACTACCCTTTCAATATCGTCGGTCAAAAAATCCCTCACAGTCCGTTCTACTAAGTCAGGCTCATGGAACACGCAAGAAGGCGCTGGCTTCTCACGAATCTGCTCTTGAATGCGTCGCCATAACTCAATCAACATCGCAAGATCCCGGACAAAATACCTCTTTTGTTTGCCTTCCCCCGCGGTGCGTACGATTATCCCCATCCCCTCGGGGATATTCAATTCCTGGATAATCTTTTTCAACCGTTTCCTTTCTTGGGGATCCTCAATTTTCCGTGAAATGCCGCACTGATCTGAGTTTGGCAAAAGTACAAGATATCGTCCCGGTATCACTAAATTAGTTGTGACCCTTGGCCCTTTAGTGCCGATAGGACCTTTAACAACCTGTACAACAATCTCGGTCCCCACCGGGTAAAGGCGAGGTATATCTTTAATCGTAATCTTAGGCTTCTCTCGTTTCGGGCCTCCTCTCTCTACTATCTCCACGCTGCTATCTAAGTTCGCAGGAATGATATCCCAGTAGTGTAAAAACGCGTTTTTTTCGAAACCTATATCCACGAATGCAGCTTTAATACTATCCTCCAAGTTACGCACCACCCCTTTATAAATACTCCCCACTAAGCGTTCATCAGTGGCACGTTCAATAGCCAATTCCTCCAGCCTACCATCCTCTAATAGCGCAACCCTTGTCTCAAGAGGTTGCACATTCACAATGATTTCTTTGTGAACACGCGGTCTTGTCCCAATTAAGTTCTGGACTTTATCAATTAAACTTCCCGCAACCATCTTAATTTTCTCTACCAATCCCTTAGGCGGTTCCTCTTGTATTTTTACAGGCTCATAGGGCTTTTCGGGCTCTTTAATCGAATCACAAGCTCGAGCCTCTCCCAGGGATGCTGTAGTCGTCTCATCCCCGCGCCTCGGGGACAGCTCCTTCCCCTCTTCCTGCACACCCACCAATTGCGCTGCTTTCGCCTCAGCCTGTTCAATCTCCTCCCTATGCCGAGATTCAAAAACCTCATTTTGCGGGGCTTGCTCGGAAATTACTCGCTCTCGAAATTCTCCAGGAGATGTTTCGATTGGTTTTGGGCCTTTCCGACCCAACCCCCCTCGCGGTCGAAATCTAAGTATCGACTTTTTACGTCCAAGTGGATTATTGCTCATGGTTCAAATCCCTTTCCTTCGTACGTAAACATTTTGTAACAGGCCTGCGGCGATCAACGAGCATACCAAAGATGTACCCCCGTAGGAAAGAAACGGTAATGGTACGCCCGTCACAGGCAGTAAACGCACGTTCATTCCTATATTAATTAAAACATGTGCAAATAGCAGGGTCACTATCCCCACTGATAACAATCTGCCAAGCCGATCGCTGGCTCTGGCAGCCGTTCTTAAACCCGTAAAAAACAAAATTCCATATAGCAATAAAACCATCATGCTTCCAACCAGTCCGGTCTCTTCAGCCAAAACTGAAAATATAAAGTCATTATGAGCTATTGTCCGGGGAAGATAACCCAAAGCAATCTGCGTGCTTCGGCGCCATCCTTTCCCCATCACGCCCCCTGAACCAATGCATATCAAAGCTTGCCGAACATTATACGTATCATCCAACCACTGCCGCCTAAGTCGCCTTACCTCCTCCGGGGTCGCCCCGGGAGGTGTCGGGTATGGCCGGCCAAAATATACCAATAACCTACGGCGTTGATAATCCTGAAGTTTTATTTGCCAATTTGGTGGGGCAAACAAAACATCTACAAGAAACATAGCAGCAATCAAAGCCATTGCCCCAATCATTTTCATTAAGTGTCTGGTTGGTATTTCAGCAACGTACATTATGGCAAAAGCCGTCGGTATTATGACCACCGCTGAACCTAAATCCGGTTCAATAACTATAAGAACCACTGGTAAAAAAATCATCGCCATCGTTTTCCAAAGCTTTGCACCCTTGGTTAACTCCTCTTTTTGACAAGACAAATAATCCACTAAGGCCAATACCACAGCGAGTTTCGCAAATTCAGAAGGCTGAAATTGAAATGGACCTACATCAATCCATCTGCGTGCCCCAAATCGGACAGCACCAATGCCAGGTATTAACACCAGCACTAATGCCACAATCGTAAACCAGTAAATCAAGCGCCCCCAACGTATTAGTAACCGATAATCCAGTAGATAAGCAGCCGCTGCCACAATTAAACCCACACCAGTCCAAATGATTTGTTTGAAAAATGGTTTACTCCAAAGCCAATGCAAAAATTCACCCCAAGACAAATCGCGATACGCATGCCAAAGCCCCGGTTCACTTACCATCGTGGCGCTGTAAATAAACAAATACCCTATGCACAAAAGAGCCACGACAACTACAGCCTGAATCCGATCAAATTCAAGCAATGAGCTTTTTCGTTCCTGTCCCGTCATTAACACTTCAATCATAAAATTGCCGGTCTTTTCGCCTACCATCTACTTGTTCCAAAGCAACATAAATGTCCCTAGCAATAGGGGCACAAGTACCGCCACCAGATCCACCACTTTCTACCATCACAACCACCACATACTTTGGGGTTTCAATAGGCCCAAACGAAGTAAACCACGTCACATGATCAACAACGTTACCTCTTGCATCCTCCACCTCAGCAGTACCTGTCTTACCCCCTACGCGGAATCGTTGCAAAGCAAATTTGCCACCAGGGTGAAAAGCTGCATAAGCTGTACTCTCGGGATCCTCCACATCAGCCGCCATTGCCTCAACAACCGCTTGCAGTGTAGAAGGCTTCACGTTTAGGAATCTTCTTATTAATGCCCTAGTGGGCTGTTGATTAAATTTCGTAGACCCTACCTGCCGAACCAAACTTGGTTGGAGTACTTTTCCGCCATTAGCGATCGCTGCAGTCATCACAGCTACCTGCAAAGGCGTTACCGCAACAGGCCCTTGCCCTATACATACATTCGCTGTATCTCCATCGGACCATCCAGACCGAACCCGCTCCATCGATGGAATAACACCTGCGGTTTCCTGACGCGTTGGCAGCCCCACAATTTCTCCAAACCCAAGTCTCCGTGCCATGTTGATTATCGACGTTATCCCAACTTTTAACCCATTGGTTATGAAATACGTGTTGCTGGACTTTATAAATCCCCTCCTAAAGTCATATTCACCTGGTGGTGCCGTATCGTGGATTATTCTCCGTCCAATCCGTATATGCCCCCTACGTGGATTCAAAGGTGAGGGTGGATTATAAATCTTTTGGTTAGGATCAATCCCCGCTTCCAAAATCGCTAAGGCAGTAACAATCTTAAAAGCTGATCCGGGTGGGTACATGTTTTGCGTAGCCCGATTAAGCATAGGCCGTAATTCAGGATCGTTTAACTCATTCCACTCGTCCTTCGGAATCCCTCGCACAAACAGATTCGGATCAAATGCAGGCGAGGAAACAAGCGCTAAAATCTCTCCAGTCTGACAATCCAACACTACAATCGCACCCCTAACTCGTGAACCCAGCTTACGAAGAGCTGCTTCTGCCACTGACTGAATTTCAAAATCAAGTGTCAACTCTACTCGCGATCCAGGAATCGGCTCTTCGATCATACATTCCTCGTGTTTGTAACCCAAACTATTCAAAATAACGTGCTTGACCCCTGACCGACCACGAAGAACAGAATCAAAACCAGCCTCTATCCCAACTACTCCGCGATAAACCCACATCGGGTAATTAAAAAACGCAACTTCTCCTTCCAGGGATTCTTGAACCTTTTGTAAATGACCTAACACATGGGCAGCAAATTGTTTGTGTGGATAAATTCGTTTTGGCTGTAACTCAAGGTCTACACCTTTTAACTGTGTGCCGTTCTCCGAAATTCGAGCGACAACAATCGGCTCTGCCTCTGCTAATATAACAAAGGGCAATGGCCGCATCGCCTGGTAATGCCGTTCAAATCTCGCCTCGTTAAATTCCAGATTGACTCCCGTGAGTTCTGAAACCCTAGCTACTAAGTTGCTTACAGTAAGTACACGCGCCTTCTTCTTAACCTGCTCTATTACCTCTTTTGAAATCCGGAATGCAGCTCTTTCCTTCCGGGTAAGAGGTCTACCTCTTTGCATTTCAATCGCCCGCACCAAAGAGTTGGATTCCTCCCGGACCTTGGCAAGCTCAACCTGATACGCTCTTGCTATGTCATCCCTTAACTCTTCCAAGTAAATAGAGACATTAAAGGCAGGTTCGTTATCAGCCAAAACGTGACCGTTTCGATCAGTAATCACCCCCCTTAAGGCGGGAACCCGTACTGTACGTACAGCTTGACGTTCATGCTGCTGAACATAATCCGAAGCTAGATATACCTGGAGCCACCAAAGTCGCAATACCAAGATCCCTAAACCTAACATCAAAATCACCACCAAATGCCTAAGGCGTTTATCTGGATGTTTTAGTTGGTCGTAAACAAACATTCGCTACTTAACAAATATCCGCCCGCGCCGAATCTCGCGATCAGGCCTAAAACTGCCTTGACCTGATTTCCGAGGTACAAGCACGATACCTAAGTATTGGAAAAAAACACAAAAAATGGGTCCCATAACTGCACAAAAAACTACATTGACAATTACCTGATAAATCAAGCTCGCACCAACATCCATCTTAACCCCACTCAAAATTAACAAAATGTACTGCCCAAGCGTAACAACACCCGCACCAACTCCGCTTACTACAATTTGGGTTACTGAATTCCTTATAAGTAATACCCCCCGCTGCCGATAGATCCACAACCCAAACACAGCTATAGGTAAAAACGTGACTAAAAATGGATTTTGTGAAATACCAGAAAAGCACAAGGCGGCCCAAAACGCCAACAGAGTGATGCTAAACGGTCCCAATACTAGCCACCCCCAGGTTAAAACAGCCGGTAAAACATCGGGCTGAATACCTATGACCCGCCGTGGCAACTCACATATAAACTCCAGATAACACACTACGGGTACCACCACTGCTATTGCCCAACTGTATACATTTTTTATTTGATCATCACCCATACTTCTTCCAACCTAGAAATGTCCGCACTCAGACGCACACGCGCCCGTTTATATAAGCCCAGCTCGACATCTTCAGAATCAATAACAACACCAATCGGAATACCTTTTGGGAAAATTCCACCCACTCCACTGGTGAAGACACGTTGACCCGGACGTAACTCAGCTGATTTGGGTAAGTAATTTAAATCCACAATTCCAGCAGTCGCGCTGCTCGCATTTTGAATGATGCCCATTGGGCCTTCTTCCACAACCACTGAAACCCGACACCTCGGATCACCAATTAGGTACACCCAAGAAAAATATTTGTCTACCTGCCCAACTTTCCCAACAAGCCCTGCTGGCGTTAACACCGGCGCGTCTTTCTCCACACCGTCTTTTTCACCTAAATCAATTTGCACAACCCGCCACCAACTAGAAGGATCCCGTCCAATGACCCGTGCTAACTTCAACTTCCAGGGAGTTTGTTGCTGCCAGCCTATCAGAGATCGAAGCCTCCGATTCTCGCGCTCAACTTCTTGAAGTCTTTGGACCTCGAGCTCTAGCTCTTCCATCCGCACCCGTAGCCGTATATTTTCTTTGATTAACTCACTTCGCGGGGTCAAAAGCAACTGTAGCTGCTCCCCATTGCCAGCTATGCCCCGGCCAATTCCAAAAAATGGTAACAACAGCGCTCTCCCTACTTGAGCCAGCCAGGTGTTTCCCACAATGCCAAGCCCCACCCCCAACACTATCACTGCAATCACTAAAATTGTCGACCGCTGAATGCTCACTTTCACCGATAGTAAAACCCATCGGTGAAACGCACCGCTACTCTTTCATTCAAACCAATGAGCTAACTGAGACTCGACGCAAGAATTCAAGTTCCTCCAATACCCGACCTGTACCTAAGGCTACAGCACTCATTGGATCGTCTGGGATGTGGACAGGCAACCCCGTCTCCTGAGCTATGAGCTTATCAATGCCTCGCAACAACGCACCTCCCCCTGCAATCACCATTCCTCGATCCACTAAATCACCAGCGAGTTCAGGCGGACACCGCTCAAGGGTCAGCCGAATAGATTCAAGTATGGCTGACAACGGTTCTTGCAACGCCTCGCGGATCTCTTCCGACCGAACTACTACGGTCTTCGGGAGACCGGTGCTAACATCCCGTCCTTTCACTTCCATTCTCAACTCTTCCTCCAGTGGATACGCCGAGCCAATCCGAATTTTGATTTCCTCAGCAGTACGTTCACCGATCATTAAATTATGAGCGCGCTTCATGTACGCTATGATGCTTTCGTCCATTTCATCTCCACCCACTCGCAAACTCCTACTAAATACAATCCCAGCCAGCGAAATTATCGCAATTTCACACGTACCACCACCTATATCCACAATCATATTGCCTACAGGTTCCTCTACCGGCAAACCAACGCCTATTGCCGAAGCCATCGGCTGCTCTATCAAATAAACTTCGCGCGCACCTGCATGCAAAGCAGAGTCTTTAACCGCCCTTTTCTCTACTTCAGTTATCCCAGAAGGCACTGCTATCACAACCCTCGGCGCAATCAGCTTCCGATTTTGCACCTTTTCAATGAATTTCCGAAGCATCGCCTCCGTGATGTCAAAATCTGCAATCACTCCATCTTTCATCGGCCTAATCGCTACTATATTCCCCGGCGTGCGGCCTAACATCCTCTTTGCATCCTCACCAACCGCCACAACTTCTGTAGTCCCCGCCCGCACAGCAACAACCGACGGCTCACGCAATACAATCCCCCTATCCCGGACATAAACAAGTGAGTTCGCTGTCCCAAGATCGATGCCAATGTCATTAGAAAACAGCGTTTTTAATTGCCCAAACATGTGTATTTGTCCCCATCTTAGATCAAACCATTTTCCCTGGCAACAACCAACCCACCCTCTTTAACCCCTCGTCACTTAGTCCCCCGAGGGTCTGGCTTTGGAAAGTAGCCAGTCTTGCGCAACCCTGTACCCCACAGCTAAAAGCGTCGGCCCTATAAAAACTCCAACAAACCCAAAAGCTAACACACCTCCCACAATCCCAAAAAATACCAAAACAAATGGGAGCTGCGTCCCTCGACTTATTAGCCAGGGCTTTACTAAATTATCTACGGTGCTGACCCCAATGCCCCAAATGAGCATAAATATCCCCCACCCGAAGGACCCGCTTTTAAAAAGCCAAAGCGTTACCGGCAACCATATCAAAGGCGGCCCACCTGCAGGCGACAACAAAAAGGTTCCCAAAGCTAAAACCCCTGCCCCTGGAACCCCTGCAATGGCAAACCCTATCCCAGCCAAAATGCCCTGCACCACCGCAGTGCCCAATATCCCAAACACCACCGCTCGAATTGTATTTCCTGCAACCTCAATAAAACGCTCACCCGCCTCTCCTATCATCTCCCTCACCAAACCAACAAGCCAACGACTCAACTCATTGCCATACTTGTACAGAAAAAACGTGATAAATATGCTCAGCCCAATTTGAACCACCCCACGAGCCACTACCATTCCAAATCCAATAAGCCACTTACCTATAGGTTCCAAAATTCTTTGAGCCAATGCTATCAACTTCTCGCGGTCACCACTCAGCTCCATCCAACCATCATGCAAACGATCCCCAATAAACGGGATGTGGTGAATCATCCCAGGAGGCTTGGGCAAACCATCAGTCAATGCGCCTCCGATAGATCCCAATAGATCTTGCACACCCCCAGCCATGCTTAAACCAATTAAAAGAAAAGGCACAAGCAACAACAAAACAAGTGAACAAGAACAACAAAATGCAGCTAGCGTCCGCCTACCACCTAACGCATTCAACACCCGCAAATACACAGGCCAAGTCGTGTAACAAAGAATCCCAGCCCAAATCAATGCCACCAAAAATGGCCGCAAGACCATCAAACACCCCAGAATCAATAAAGCTACCAACCCTATTCCTAATAATCTCTCGATTGTCTGTGCCCTTCCTTCCATGAACCTCCCTGACTTTACTAAATTGCTCTAACCCTGGCTAGAGGCGACCCAATACCTTATCCACCTATTAAAAGCTTCCAAAAAGTCTGCCCACCAAACAACCACAACACAGTTCCCATGGCTAAATAAGGACCAAAAGGAAGCTGAGATCCCCAACCACGCCGCCCAGTAATAATCATAATCATGCCAACTAACCCGCCAATAATTGAACCCCACATAATTGAAAAAATCACGCCTTTCCATCCAACAAACGCACCAATCGCCCCCAAAAACTTCACATCGCCCCAACCCATCGCTTCACGGGGAAACACCAGACAATCCGTCTCTAATTCCATAAAAGAAACATCCTCAGGATTAAATCGATCATCCCCTATCTGAAGAGCTCTAGGGCTCAACCTCACCATAATGTCCCAATAACAACGATCCACCAATTCAACCCTCCTCGCGTGACAGCGGATGACATCCCGAGTGCTATTAAAAACCTCCTCATATGGGATCATTCGATTCCCAACCCAAACTCCCGCATCCCCAAAAAAAACTTTCGTGTTTGGGGGGATTTGAACTCGATACCGACCAAAAACAAGTCTACCCAACCATAGCACCGAATACGCAATCCCTACACCCACAACTATCCCCCAAATGCCAAGTCCAAAACCCTCCACTGCACCAGCCTTTTCATGCAGCTCAGGAATCAACCCAGACATTATAAACCCCACTATCATGCCCCCAATTGTGATCTCATCAGGAATGATGTAATGTTCCGCATCGATAAAACTTGCTACCACCAATCCCGACACAAGCACACAATAAGCTAATACCAAGCATGGCGACTTATCCCAATAGAAAAACCAAATTCCCACAAATAATAGCGCAGTTATCAATTCAACCGCAATGTACCTAAAGGCAATTGGGGCCCCACAATTCCTACAGCGCCCACCCAACATCAACCATGACAAAATTGGAATATTGAGGTACCAAGGAATACGATACTGACAGGCCGGGCAACGCGATGGCGGCCAAACTATGCTCAAACCCCGCGGAATCCGATATATGCAAACATTCAAAAAACTTCCCACTGCACTCCCAAAAACGAAAAAAAATGTCGCCCAAATATACCCCGGTATGGCAGACCAATGCCGAGGTTCAATCAACAGTCGAACATCCATAAATCTCCTTCTCTAAAGCACAACGCATAACTTGCACTGGAGCTTGCCGCCCTGTCCAAAGCTCAAATGCCGCCGCCCCCTGATAAAGTAACATGCCTAACCCATTAGCTACAGCAATTCCAAACTCCCGCGCTTTCCGCATCAAAGCCGTCTCCGCTGGACGATAAACCAAATCATAAACCGCCCCAACTAACTCCATCGAAAACTCTCGTAAATCCACCGGCAAAGGGTCAAATGAATTCATACCTAAACTCGTCGCATTCACCAATAAATCCACCTCCGATTTGGGATACCCTATCGTCACCTTAACCGCAGGCCAACGCAGGTTAATCTCCCGCGCTACTTCAACAGCCTTCGACTGCGTACGGTTCACAAGATAAATCTCAGTTACCCCTGCAGCAGCTAACTGCATAGCTACCACACGGCCAGCCCCGCCCATACCCACTACCAATACCCGCTTGTTTAGCGGTTCAAACCCAAGATCTTCGCGTAAGGATCTAATAAATCCAATCCCATCCGTGTTAAAACCTGCTGCGCGAATCGGACCGTCATATTTCAATTCCAACTGATGAATGGGTACCCATTGGTTATCCAAACCTACCCCTTCAAGCCTAATTGTATTGACAGCCCCCCACCGCCGCGCGTTTTCGTCTATCCAGTCCAAAACCTCTAATACCGCCACCTTGTGTGGCACTGTCACGTTCAATCCAACCAGCTTCATCGCCTTAGCCCCCCGAATAGCATCCGCTACCTGACCGGGTTGTACCTCGAACGCCACATACACCCAGTCCAACCCCACAGCCTCAAATGCTGCATTTTGCATTGCCGGCGAAGCAGAATGCCGGACTGGATACCCAATTATTCCACATACTCTCGTATTAGCACTGATCCGTCGGTTGCCCATTTACTACTCACCTTATAGATGATCCGGTCCTATCAGCCAATTCCCCAATTCTTCATTCACCGACCTGTTACCCTTCCAGCATTTCCATGGCCCCCTTAAACAATCCAATTTCGTATGACTCAGATCGGCAATTACCTTACCCGCTCAAGTAAATAATGTACCACGTCTTGAATCTTAACCCGTTCCTGCTGCATTGTATCCCGGTCCCTAATAGTAACAGTATCCTTTAACTCCGGACCTTTGTCACCCAAAGTTTCAAAATCTACCGTTATCACAAATGGTGTGCCTATTTCATCCTGCCTCCTATACCTACGGCCAATACTACCGGCATCATCATACACGACGTTCATGTACGGGCGCAGCATGTCTCGTATCCGCAACGCAACTTGCACTTGTTCGGGCCGATTTTTTAACAACGGCATCACCGCAACCTTTATCGGAGCCACACGAGGATGAAACCGCAAGACAACCCTTTTCTCAAGATTACCTTTTTCATCCGGAGCCATATCCTCGTCATACGCACTGCACAACAACGCTAAAGCAATACGATCAACCCCAGCCGATGGCTCAATCACATGCGGAATGTAATAACCCTTGGTAAAAGCTTCCGCATCCTCTAACGCCATCTTCTCTGCGCGTTCCCTCGCCTCACCAGCCTTAACCAAAGCATTTAAACGATACTCGTAATATCTGCGCCGAAGTACTTGCTGTTTGGGGTGCGGTAAGTTTTGCCATGCCTTCCTCAACTCTTCATCAAAAACAGTCAACGGCTTACCAGAAAAACGTTGATGTTGGCTTAAATCAAAATCGCTCCGCGCCGCAATCCCCTCCAACTCTTCCCCAACAAACTCTCCGTTAGCATCACGTTTACCAAACGGAAACTTGAAAAGAATGTCCACGCAAGCACGAGCATAATGAGCTAGTTCTTCCGGCTTTTGCCAATATACAACCAATTTCGAAGCCGGTAATCCTATACGCTCATAAAATTGAAGCCTTTTATAAACCCAGTAACGATGCCATGCCTCCCACCCCCAAGCCCGTGTATCTGGTGAAGGCTCATCCATATCAATTTCCTCAGGTGAAGCCACACGACCCGCAATCGCCTCAACTGCCTCATCCGGCTTAATGAAAAACTCCAACTCCATCTGCTCAAATTCGCGCGACCTAAATGTGAAGTTCCGGGGTGTAACCTCGTTCCTAAACGCCTTCCCAATCTGCGCAATCCCAAATGGCACTTTCTGCCGCGAACTTTCCAGAATATTTTTAAACTGGACAAATATTGCTTGTGCTGTCTCAGGCCTCAAATACGTCAAACTAGTGCTATCCTGCACAGGCCCTACGTAAGTAATGAACATCAAGTTAAACGGCCGGGGTTCCGTCAATTCAGCCCCCGAATCAGGACTAAAGCGGAAAGAATTTTCAACCTTCTCCCTAATTTCAGGCCCTATAAGGACCACGTCACCCTTCAGGTACTTCTCATAATACATCTGTGCTATTTTCCGCGCGCTTCCAGGTGGTTTACCCATCGGCACCAAAACAGAAAATTTCTTCCTGGCAGTCTCACACCCCGACACAGCAAATGCAACAACATCAGCACGAATCATATCGACAATCCGACCCTCACCCGTCAAAAGGTCATTAATAAGCCGGTTTATCCCTTCCTCCCTTGAAACGCCATTTATCCCAGCCTCCCTTAATAATCCCAACATTTCCCCTCGGCCACCATTTACTACCAGTTCATACCACTGTTCTAGTATCTGCAGCGGAACAGCTCCACTGTAAGTGTGCACTATACCCGCCTGAGGCTCTATTTGATCTACCCGATACCGCTTATTAGTCACGGGATCCTCGACCATTATGTCAATAAACGTGTCCACGTGCCCACTCGCCTTCCAGACTTGGGGCGACATTATAATGGTTGCATCCAACCCCACTACATCATCTCGCATCCTTACCATCTCGTTCCACCACGCCGCCTTGATATTGTTCTTAAGCTCCACCCCAACCGGTCCGTAATCCCAAAATCCGTTTATTCCCCCATATAACTCCGATGATTGGAAAATGAACCCCCTGCGCTTTGCAAGAGACACAATCTTGTCAAATAATTCTTCGCCCAATTGAGATTTCGCACTCGGTTGTATCATGGACTGCCAATGTTTTAAGACAAGCTGCAGATTGTCAAGGACTAGACCACAATTTCCAAGCCACCAGCTACCCCATAAGTACCAATCTCAACCCTTAACACCCACCTACTCATCTCGACGAAACCGCTCAAACCAACTGCGAACTTCAGCATCTAAAATACTTAAGTTGGGTCTTTGCGAAGCCACCTTAAACGATTCCTCCCACTCAGCGTTTAAATCACCTAATATTATTCCAGATTCTTTCCGCACGAATATAGGTATCTGATGCGATTCCGCCCTAACAGTTACAGTCTGCCCACCTTCATATTCTTTGCCATCCCAAGCATATACCCAAGTGTGCCCCTTAGGCAAATACACTTCCTGGTTCGTCTTACCCAACTTCCAAATAGGCGACACTAAAATATCCGGCCCGTATAGGTACGTCCACCAGTTCGTCCAACTTGCCAGCGTTTCCGGCTCTATCAAAAATAGCGGCCGAGCAATCGGAGTCCCATTCTTCGCAGCTTCTTTAGCACACCAGTACGAATATTCCATTAACCGAGTATGGAGCCGCGCATATAACCGCCATGCCGCAATCACATTGGTGTCGTATCTAGGCTCACGAGGCAAGTTCCAAAAGCCTACATTTCGCGTCGGACCAACTTCCATGATCGGGCAGAAACAACTAAAACTTAACCACCGCATACATAGCTCAGTATCTAACAACGCCCGAGCATATCCACAGGTATCAGATCCCCAGTTTGGGTACCCCATAACTGCACTCCGTAACAGCGCTATAATCGAAGCACGCAATCCTTCGGGTGTCCCCGCTACGTCTCCACCCCAAAATACACCATACTTTGTACTCCCCGTATATGCTGCCCGCGGCATGCACACAAAATCTTTCCCCCGGTATTTGCGAGCTATATCGTAAGTCGCCTTTAAATACAATACCGGATATGCATTTCTAAGCTCTCGAATACTTCGTCCATCAAACACCTTATACGGCCCATCATCTGGGATCCCTTCTTCCCCACGATCCAGCTTAAACCCAGCTACACCCATCCTAAGCAACTTCACTACCCCGCTCTGCCAATACGACCGCGCCTCCGGATTCGTAAAATCAACCAGGGGATAATTATTTCGCTGTGGCCGTTGGCCAGGATATGTGTAGCCCAAAGCTAATGCATTAGAAGCCATTTGCCCCTGAAAAAACGGCCCAATCCACATAACAAGACGAATTCCTCCCTCCTCTAACCAACGCACCATTTGAGAGAAGTTTGGCAACCGATTGGTATCGATCTCAAAATCATCGTATCCAAGGGGGCCAGGTGCCCAAGGTCGGTCTATCCAATACACCGCACATGGAATCCCAAAAGCCCTCATCATCAAAATGTCCTCCATAACTTCCGAGTTAAATGGCCCAGTCACAGGTGTACCGTCATAATAGGTTGTGCGATGACGGTGCTCGTCCCTCCAACGCCATGCACCATACACCCATTTCGGAGGCAAAAATGGTGGGCCAACTTCTTTTGCAAACGCCTGAACCAACTGCATCGGCGCCCCCAATACATAGAACTTGGCCTCAAACTGCGGGCCCTCAAACACAATATTCACCCGTTCAGTATCGTTGCTGCAAAAATCATAAAAGCCCGGCCACGTCCCTAAAACATACAATCCATACCCGCGCGACGAAATAAAGAACGGGGCGTATACCGAAGTTGTAGGCTTAACTATCATTTCCACAGTCTGCCCCCGTAAATCCATCGCCGCCGATATCCCGGGCTCCCATGACGCCTGTTGCGGACCATCCACAGTCCTCTCCATCAAACCTGTAAAAAATTCGTTCTCGCAAGCCCTAATACCAATCCCCCATTTAACTGGCCGCGTCCCCTTAACTGGTACAAACTTTAGTACAAAGCCATCCTTTACGGGCCTTACCCCTATCTTCACTTTTGTCCCATCCTCTAAACACGCCTCACGCTGTTCTACTTTCCCACGCTCCCAAACCTTTATCGAAACATCCAAAAACCGAATGCCATTGGTAGTCTCCACAAAAACCCGGTCAATAACCAATGTATTCGAAAACGGACCCAGCCTCTGCAGCCGGTCTGAAACAAGGACGATCTCACCCCACGCAGTAAATTCTCCTAAACTTAAAAAAACAACACTAGCCGCATAGACGACGAATGCACTACAAATCCTGTCGCAAAATGACATTACTAGTAGTTTCATCCTCACCTCCTCATTTCATGATCTGTTTCCAAATTACTCTATTTACCTATTGCCGCAGCAATCGCAGATTTAACCGCGTCAACCGTTGGCGGCAATTCAATCGGCTTGTTGGCATATTTAACCGGAAAATCTAGTTTGCCCTCATGGTACATAACTTTCATTTCCACAAATTTTAACCCGTGTGCAGTTGAAATTACTACTACACGTTCCGAGGGATCAATCTTCCCGGCCTTCACCAATTTGGCCAGGGCAGCCAATGCCACACCTGTATGCGGACATGTAAATAAACCATACTTGTCACCCAAAGCCGCCGCATCAGCTAGTTCCTGTTCAGTGGCCTGTTCCACTAGACCATTAAACTCCCTCAAAACCCGGATGGCCTTCGGATAGCTTACCGGATTCCCAATCTGGATTGCACTAGCCAAAGTCTTCTGAGCCTGCACTGGCTCAAATGTTTCAAACCCCCTTAAATAAGCCCTGTAAAGTGGGTTGGCACGTTCTGCCTGGGCTACAACAATCCGAGGCAACCGCGAGATTAACCCCAAATCACGCATCATCAGCAAACCTTTACCTAAAGCCGATACATTACCCAAATTACCACCAGGTATAACAATTACATCAGGTACCTCCCAACCCAGCTGTTGCACAATCTCTATACCCACAGTTTTTTGCCCCTCAATGCGCAACGAATTCATCGAATTAGCTAAATATATCTCCGGATCCTTAGTCAGCTCTTTTACCACTCGCATGCACCCATCAAAATCAGTATCCAATGCCAAAACTAACGCTCCGTTTGAAATTGGCTGGACAAGCTGTGCTAACGAAATCTTCCCACGAGGTAGCAATACCACCGATTTAATCCCCGCGGCTGCACAATAAGCAGCCAATGCAGCCGATGTATCACCCGTGGATGCACATGCCACAGCTTTAATTGGCGCCCCCTCCGCAATCATCTGCTTCACTTGAGAAACCAGCACAGTCAAACCAAGATCTTTAAAGGAACCCGTGTGCGCATTTCCACACAACTTTATCCACAAATCACGCAGGCCCAAAGCCTTCGCCAAACGATCCATGTAAAGCAAGCCTGTTGCCCCCTCATACAACGATACTATGTGCTCGTCCCGTACAGTGGGTAATACCCATTCCTTTTTCCCCCAAACTCCAGAGCAATATGGCCAATGCCCAACCCTATACCGCTCCTCAAACACTCGTTTCCATTCCACTGCCGACGTCTGTTTTAAAACTTCAAGGTCATGCTCTACTTCCAACAACGAGCCACACTCCCCACATTGGTATATAATCTCGTTCAGCTGGTACACCTGACCACACTCCGGGTTAATGCACCTAAACCAAGCACGATAATCACCACTCGTACTAGCATTTCCAGATTTAGATACATCATTACTACCTTGCATAACAATTCCCATAAAACTTGGAGGTTGCCAAAAAATCAACCCCCTTTGCAAGTCACCAAAACCCTACCCGCTTAAAACCCCCACAGCTGCTTCCAGTTTCTACCCAAAGAGAGAATCACCCACCTCGGAGGCCAAGTCCACCTAGACCCTATACTTAAATTTTTGACGAAGTCACACCCGCAAGAATGCGGCCCCCAGATACCAAAACATACACCTAAGCATCCGCCGCGCTAACGCGGTGGTTTTATCCGCCGACTCACGTCGGTAACTACCAGTCTTTCCCCCCAGCCACCGTTGTAAGACGGCGGATCAAAAGGGGCGGCCGGTCACTTGCCACATCACCACCAGAAACCCAGCAGATAATTACACTTAAACCCAATGTTCCGTTTTAAGTATGAGCTATCTGTGATATCCACGCTCTCACGAGCGCTGCTACCTTACGCCCGCACAATCTAACCCTGACACAGCTCTACTAGTCCAAATGCCTGCCGCCCCTCTGCAGGCACCCAAGCCTCCAGAACAACACGCAATTGCAGCTATGGGCCTGGCTGAATTCGTATCGGCTCTAGGCAAGCAACAGGTAATCAAGCGCGCCACCAACTCACACAAAAACCGATGACCCTTATGCTCTTAAGCATGAAAACTTTCCCCACATCCCAGCTTGCCATGGTCAGAGGTACGCGGCAAAGGATGAACCAACCACCTGCGCGCTTGAGGCGACCTTGCCCGCGCCCGACTGATTGAACGCGCAGCGAGGATATTAAGAGGCGTGACGAGCCCAAGGCGTGCGGAGCGGATATATGCTGCACTATATCTGATGACTCCAAGTGGTGAGTACGCCGACGGGCGAGGGCGTGGCCGTGCGCGCAGTCCCTGGAACGCCGCCTAGCCTTCTACTTCCCAACCATCGTGACAGCCCGGGACCACGTAGAGGGGCTTAAGGTTTGGCGGGATTCTGATGCAGACCTTTTTGCGCAGTTCGCTTCGGAGTGAAAAGCATTCGGTTGGATGTGGTGCCGGAAGACGCCAAGGAAACTTCAAAAAGGTCGCCACCTCGCGGGAACATGTTTCCAGCCTCAAAATCCTGAAAGTCGCCAATCGTGCGTGGAACCTTGAAGTATTTGACAACTTTCTGATTCTTCACAAACACCAGCAGATAGAATGTGTCCGACGAATAAATATGCGTCTTTTCTGCCCCAGGCCAATCAAAGCCCAGTTGCGAATCGATCGTTTCCACAGGGGTATAAGGCCCAAACACATACATAGTGTCCCACTCAAAATCCGTTACTGCTGATATGGCAACTATTCGTTCGTTGCTGTGCAACGCCGCTTCTGCAGCGCGCTGAAACGCCTTTACAAACGAGCTCCTCGATTGTGTCCAGACAAGCAACGTCAGGCCCGACAAAAGGCCAAGAACCAGTGCAATCCATAGTAGGCAGGTTTTCATTCTCATTTCAACGTTCTCAGCTTTCCGTCATTCAAGGCTTGTTGGCAAAGATCAGCACAGTTGCCTGACTGCAATGCAAGGCCACGGCCAACGAAGTTATTGTGTTCGTCCATTTCCCGCTCGTTCTTCGGCTGGGCTTTCCGATCTCCAGCGTCTTCATGAATGTCACCGATAATTTTTGCACATCTTTGGCCAATGGCCTTCGCCATCTCGTAACTCCAATAACAATGTCTCCATGCGTCACCAGCACAGCACCATTGTGCAGGCTATCGGCAGGAAACCGCTTCTGAGCTTCAGCCAACGCGTCGCTTGCAACTTGAGCGGCTCTCTTGCACTTGGATATTCCGCAAGTGCACAGACACGCGAGTTTTTCTCTGAAATCCGCTCCCCCACCGCCGTAACAACTCAGACCAAAAGGATCAACGCGGCTAACGGGGTTATTTCCCACGAACCCACACAGGTTCAAGCCGCCTCGCCCCTCAATGGGATCCCGGCCTAACCAACGACCCAAGCTGGGATTGTAAACGCGGTATTCATACAGCACCAGGTCGGTGGTGTTGCAAGTGCGCTTGGTGCTAAAACGGAATGGATTTAGGTTGGCTGCAGGGCCAGTGATGCGAATTGGTTCACCAAATGGGCCATTTTCGTACCGCGCAGTCTCGTTCTCAGTGCTGGCACTGACAAGAGCAACCACGTCACCGTTTCCATCATAAGCTGCAAAGTGGGCCCCAGCAGCAGGCCCGGTTGCAGTGTGTAAAGTCACCGACAGCAAACCACCTACTCCACCAGCGCCGTCCATCGTGCCGCTCAGGTCCAGGCCCCACACGTAGCTCCGCACCAGGGTGTTGTCGCTGGCGTTCAGCTCGGCAATGTGCCGGCCAAAGAGCATTGGGTCGCTGATCAGTTCCAAGTCTTCAACCACGGCCCATGTGTTGTTGGTCCAGACCCGTGTTGTCTGCCGTATCCTACGCCCAAGCGCGTCATAGGTCCACTCCACTCTGCGCCAGGACGCTTGTGGCGTGTCAGACCGGCTTTCCACCTTCACCAGTCTGTTCTCAGCATCCCACGTGTAGTTCCACCGACCGTCACTGGTCATGTTTCCATCAAGGTCGTAGCTGAACGGTTCAGGTGTCCGAGGAACGAAGAGGTTCCCTGTGATGGTGGGCTCGCCCGAAGCGGTCACTGTCACCTGTTGCCACACTGGCCCTGATGCGTTGTTCACACTCAGCTCCCTCCGGAAGTATTCACCTTTCCGATACGCCAACTCTCCATTCACATACACCGGCTTCGTCGCCAATGCAATCCCCAAAATATCAACATACCCAGGCACAGTACGCTGACTGTACTGGTTAAGCAGATTGGCTGTGTATAGACTCTGCCGTAGGTTCCAGCCGTTCTCGTCACCGCCGCGTCGAGCTACCTTGCGATTGCCTATGTCATCAAACCCATACTCGAACTGTTGCCCGGCTACTGGGGTTCCGTCAGACCAATATTTCCTACCAGCAATCACTTGGCCCAACCTGTCGTACTCATACAACCAGTACGAACCATCAGCAAGGGTAACCCGCACTCGCTGGTTCGCATCGTTGTATCGGGTATGATTTATCCGCCGACTCACCACGGTGGCTACCAGTCTTTTCCCGTAACCACCGCCGTAAGGCGGTGGAATAATTCTACGATCACTGGTGAGTCAATAGGGATGGATTTACCCGTCAAATTTATTCTTTGCGTTGTGTTGAGTAGCAAAAATTAGGACTAGTCGTTATACATTGAGACGTCCGAAACGGCAATTTCTTCGGGGGGGCAAAATTTGGGACGGAGGTTTTGTGTGAGCTTTGGGAATTGGCACATACGACACCAGCAGGATAAGACAAGATTTTTCTGAGCTAAGCTAGTAGGTACGCGCCCTGAGTAAGCTACCGTTCTGCAGCTGGAAGTAGGAAGAAGTTATGGTTGAGAATCGGAGGGGATATTGAATTGTAATCGGCATTACGAGAGCGGAAGGAATTATTAGTTTTTTGAGGTCTTAGTAATGGTGACAATTTTGTGGTCATCTTAGGTAAGGCGTGAACATTGGGGGGCTGGGTAAGCGGTTAAGGTTTTGGTTGTGATTGCGGGTCGGTAAGTTGCGCCGCGGTTTTGGGCAATTCGAGGGATTTATTGACTAGATCTTGGATGGTAATCGCACTGGCGATTTGGCGTTCGGATTCGACAAATCGAGCCAGCTCTGTCGACACGGGCGATGGTTCCTGCATAAACTTATTAAATCGTCTGTGTTCTTCGCGGGCGGCAAGAAGCACATCATATGAAGTAATTTTGTTCAAAGCCCGGCTGGGGACATATCGATGTCGTGTACCGATGGTTTCAAGTACAAGGCCAGCGTCGATAAGTTTCTGCAATATATATTTAACATGTGAAGTGGGCCAACCGATGGAGTTAGCGATTTCTTCAGTTGTTGGTGGTGGTTTACCTAGGACGAACCTTTCACCTATAAAAGTTAACGCCCTGAGCGCGAGGAACTCCTTGGCGCGTTGGGACAAGATTTCGGGTGAATGAGTAGCATTTGGGTTTAAGATCTCATTTTTATGCTGGAACATATATGCAATTTGTGCGCCCAAGAGGAAATCAAGCCAGGAAAGGTAAACCCCTACCATGAAGATTGGAACCAATCCCAAGCTACCGTATATTTTGAAGTGCATAATTGTGCGGGAAACGAAGAGGAAGCTGAAGGAGTTCATTAAGTGCCAGATGGTACCTGCGACGAGAGCGCCGACTGCGGCTGCGGATGGTTTTACACGGGCATTTGGCATCAATAGGTATACTAGTCCAAATGCAGTCCAAACAACTATCAATGGTAACAATTGGAAGAGTAATTTAGCACCCGGTACAAGCTCTATGTATTTCCGGGTGGTTTCAAAATAAGGGCCGGAAGTGAAGGCAATTGCAGCAGCCAATAACAAAGGTCCGAGGGTTAATGCGGCCCAATAGTTTGTGATTCGGGTAACCCAGGAGCGTCCTCGGGTGACCCCCCAAATATCATTTAGAGCCTGTTCGATTTTTGCAAGAAGCGCGATAGCAATAAAGATCAACGCTAGCACGCCTGTTACACCCAAAGCGCCGCTACGCGTATTTTGAACGAATTCATAAACGCGCCGTGCTGCTTCTCGGCGAATATAGAGCAGGCGTTGATCTGAAGCTAGGGGTAATGGCGTGGTGGACGACTTTGGAGCAACTGTTTCGGGTTGTACCGGGAAATTTGATGTACTAAACCTAAAAAGCAGCGATTCTTTCTCTGTCACGGGAGGAGGTATTTTTGGAGAAGCACCAGAAAGGCTGAGGGAAGGAGTCAGAAAGAGGCTATCAGAATAAGTGAGCTCTCTATCCCATCGAAAGGGTGAAAGTGCGTATGCACTTAGTGTATTCGTATCAACAAAAATTGCGGGCATGATACGCTCCACTAATTTCTGTATAAAGACTGCTATTTGTTCTTCACCTTCCCTTTTTAAGAAAGCACTTGTTACGCTAAGTATGACTGCGGATGCTGGGATGAGAGAAAGCAGCGTGGCGTAAGCTAGGCCTGCGGCTCGCATTGGCGATCGGTTGGCTAAAAACCCACGTACCACCCAGACAAAGAAAGTTGCTAGGGATTTTAAGGAGATACTTGCTTTTGCGGCCAGCTGTTTTAACGATCCGATGTTTTGCGTTCTGGCAGAATCGGGTTTCGGTTGGAAGCTCAATCCGCTCATTTCCAAGCTTACGTTATCATCATTGGGGAATACTGCAATTACGTAAAACCTCAATTACTAAGACTGGATGTGAGGACTTGCTTCACGAGGTTATTCAGCGCCCATTTATCTAGTGCCTAGGCAATAGGCGTTGGCAACGGTTTGTTGCCGTATTTAGAAAGAAAGCCTGGGTTGGATGTCACAATTTAGTAGGTTTAAGGCGTTTGAGCGCTCGGGCCAGTTTTTCCCTGATTTGTGGGGTATCTTTGACCTGTAATACTCGTTGCCATGCAGAGGCGGCTTTTGAATACTGGCGCAGAGAAAAGTACACTTCGCCCAAATGATCGTATATTTCGGGGTCCACGAATGGGGCTAGCAAAGCTGCTTTTTGGAGGTAGGGGAGTGCGTCTTTTGGTCGACCGAGCTTAAAAAGGACCCAGCCCATGCTATCGAGGTACGGTGGGTGGTTGGGGTCAATAGCCAAGGCTTGTTCTATTAGTTGTTTGGCTTGGAGTAAATTTGTCCCTAGCTCAGTCCACATGTAACCGAGGTAGTTAAGTGCTTCGTGGAAGTCTGGTCGTAATTGAATTGCGATTTTGAGGTACCGCTCTGCTTGCGGATAATTACCGAGTCGCTCAAACACACTACCAAGGTAAAAGCAGAGTAGCTCATTGGTTTTGCCATTGGCGGTAGTAGTTGCGATGATTTCTGCCGAGGTGAAAAATCGCAAGGCATTGGTGTAGTCTTCTTGTATGGTATAAGCAATGCCAGTCAGAAACTCCGTTCCGTATGTGGCACCGAACTTTCTTCTAGCGTTTTCCAGAACATAAATAGCGGCATTAGGTTCCCGCATTGCCATCTTAGCTCTGGCTAACTCGTAGTAAGCCGCTTCAAGATCTGGATTTGTACCAAGTACTTCTTTCAATAGTTGTGCAGCAAGCTCGGGGTGCTTAGACTCGTTACAAACAATGGCCAATTTAAGGAGTGTGCTCGGGTTATCACCTACGAACTGGCGGATTTGTTGGATTGCTGTGGGGAGCTGGGTTTGTTTCCCAACGTACTGGTGGATGGATAGGTATCTTAAGATAAACAAGTCTTTGTATTCATTTGGGATTGCTGGTCGTCCTAAAAGTTCGGTGTATATGTCAATTGCGGTTTGGTATTGTCCGATTGCAGCATAAAGGTTCGCTAATCTCAGGGCGGTTTGGAAATCCAGGTTGGTATATATGACTTGGTTCAAAATGTCCTTAGTAGACTGAATGGCAACTTGCCATCGGTTTGAAACAGTTCTTCCATATTGAACCCAAGCTTCGGCAATTTGAATGCTGTTAAGAGTATTGGTAGCGAAGGTAGAACTTGCTGTGCGGAGCGTTTTTTCTGCCAGTCGGTAGTCATTTTTTGAAGCCGCGATTGAACTCAGGGTTAAATAACCCGGCAAATAAGCGGGGTGTTGTCGGATAAGGGTATAGAGGATTGTAATTGCCCGGTTTGTACGGCCAAGTGCGAGGTTCGCGAGTGCTTCCATTTCTTTGAAGACGGGATTAATAATCCCGGCGGAGGAAACGGCAGTCAAAACTTGTAGTGTTAGCTTAGGTTTCCCTATGGACAAGAAATATTGGGCCACATCTGCAGCTAGGGGTTCATTAACTGGATCCAGCATTACAGCCTGGAAAAACTCTGTGAATGCGCGCTCTTCGTCACCTTCACTTCGAGCAAGCAACCCGGCCACAAAATGAGCGTATGCCTGGGACAACTTATCAGTGGCCGGGCTATTAGAAGCTGGTACGTGTAAGAGAGATTCCTTCTTGGCCTTGGCCTCCAGAATATGGGATGCACTCTGTGGGGTAGCTGGTAGTATTAACCCTGTAGCACTTACTCCCAAAGAGAGAAGGAGGAAACAGGCGAAAATGGTAAGTAGACATCCCCCTGCCCTTTCTTTCCACGAACAAAGAAGGGTTTGGGGTGTAGTGGATCCAAACACCTGGTTCATTTGGGTGGGCAGGTGCTTTAGACCTGCCAAGTCCGTTTCTTATGACGATGCATTCGACGGCGTTTCCGCCGTTTATGTTTATTCATTTTAGCTTTTCGCCGTTTTTTTAACGAACCCATAAGCCTGCAACTTAATAAACCACTTTGTTCAGCGGATACTCAATAATCCCCTCAGCTCCTGCCGCTTTTAACTGAGGGATGATCTCCCTCACTATATGTTCATCAACAACTGTTTCGACGGCATACCAACCTTTTTGGCTGAGGGGCGAAATCGTAGGATTTCGTAAAGCGGGGAGTTTTTCCAACAGCTTCGGCAAATTGGTCTCGGAAACATTCATTTTCAGGCCCACTTTAGATTCTGCTTCGAGGGCTCCCCGCATTAACATCGCTATGATCTCCATTTTTTGGCGCTTCCAGGGGTCAGCCCAAGACTTTTTGTTAGCTATGAAGCGAGGTGTCGATTCTAATATGGTATCAATTATTCTCAGTTTGTTAGCCGCCAATGAAGCGCCAGTTTCCGTTAACTCCACAATTGCATCCACTAGTTCATGTGCTTTGACTTCTGTTGCGCCCCAAGAGAATTCCACGTCGGCTTTGACTCCGTGTTTTTTCAAGTATTTCTTTGTGACATTGACTAGTTCGGTGGCGATACGTTTTCCCTGGAGGTCCGTAACTGTCGAGATAGGTGAATTCTCTGGTACACAGAGGACCCACCTCGCAGGTTGACGGGTTGCCTTACTGAAGAGCAGCTCACATATCTCATGCACTTTTGAACCGTTTTCCACTATCCAATCATAACCAGTAATGCCACAGTCTAGATACCCGTGCTCGACATATCTGCTTATTTCTTGGGCGCGGATCAAACGCAATTCAAGTTCTGGGTCGTCAACGTATGGGATATATGACCGGCTGGAGACGTGGATGTTAAACCCAGCCTTAGCCATACGGGCAATAACAGCCTCTTGAAGACTGCCTTTTGGCAATCCCATTCTAAGTTTCTTGGCATTTTTGTTTTGGTCAGTCATGCTAAACTAACGCCCAAACAACTGTCACTGTTTTCTTCATCAGGCCATGTCTTTTTTATCGGGCAAACCAATCGTATTTTGGTGCCCTACAAGATACTAGCTTACTCAGTGCAACCGATTTGCAGTTAGCAAACCACTGATAGTGCTCGACATTTTGCAAAGTTATGCGTGTCTTGCAAACTTTTTATTTGGCATTTCTTTGATGGTACCACTTCGGGGATTCGGAAGGTTAAAGCCTGTGATCCTTAACTATAGGAGTTGGTGAAATTCAAGGGCCACCGAACTAAACGTCCGAAACATTTTTAGCTTTAGCAAGCGTGGGAAAACCGGTTTAATTTAGTTGTGCAGTGGAAAACGATTACCATTGTAGGAGTGGGTTTGTTAGGCGGGTCAATCGGGCTGTGCTGCAGGTATACTGGGATCGCTGCCCGCGTGGTAGGTTTAGTGCGACGGCCTCAAAGCATTAAAGAATGTGTGGAGGCTGGGGCTGTGGATTATGCCACAACCGATCCCGGCGAGGCGATAAGAGAGAGTGAACTAGTGATCCTTTGCACCCCGATTGGACAAATGGTTTCCGTTGTAAAAACGATGTTACCTTATTTGCAAAAAGGGACGATAATTACGGACGTTGGCAGTGTAAAATGGCCAGTAGTTAAGCAATTGGAACCACTTATCAGTCGTGCAAATGGGTATTTTGTTGGAGCACATCCAATGGCGGGTTCAGAAAAAACGGGAGTAGCAAATGCACGGGCGGAGCTATTTCGCGGCGCAGTATGTGTTATTACGCCCACTACCAAAACCAACCCGGCTGCCCTATGCAATGTAAAAAGCTTTTGGCAAGCACTCGGTGCAACCACTTTGGAGATGCCACCATACATACATGATCGATTAGCAGCTTATGGCAGTCACTTGCCTCACGTTACAGCTGTATCCCTTGTTAGAACCGTTTTGAACGGTAAACGGAATCAACAAGAATACCTGTGTGCGAGCGGCTTCCGCGATTCAACTCGGGTTGCATCAAGCAGTGACCAAATGTGGTGCGACATCTTAGCTACGAATAACAAGAATGTAATTAGAGCGATTGATGATTTTATACGCGAACTACGGCGGTTCAGAACAGCGATTGCGAAGGGGGATAGGCGCGCGATTGGACGTTTTCTGAATAAAGCGAAACAGCAGCGAGATAATTGGTGTTTATTGAAAGAAAAAAACTCTGTGGCAACTTACTTTACTCCGTTACAACAAGGCGCCCAAATCAAAATTGATTACGGGGAAGAACAATCTCCTAATTGTACTCAGCAACTCATGTGAACCGCTGGGATGAGCCTTCCAGAAACAATTGAAATAGTTCCAACTCGTGTCCCAGTTGGGTGCAAGGTGTCTGTTCCCGGTTCGAAGAGTATTACAAACCGCGCCCTTATCCTTGCAGCACTAGGGGATGGTCGCACTGTACTTCGGGGGGCCCTTTGGAGTGAAGATACCCAAATTATGGTAGATGCTCTGCGCAAACTTGGATTTGAAGTCCTGGTTGAGCCAGACCCAACCCAGTATTCGAACCGTACGATTACAGTAACGGGTTTAAACGGTTGGGTACCGTTGGGTGGCACACCAGATGCGCCCCTTGAATTATTCGTTGGTAATGCGGGTACTGCTGCAAGGTTTTTGGCCGCATTCGTTTGTTTGGGTAAAGGGGTTTACAAGCTTGTTGGTACCGAGCGAATGCATCAACGACCCCAAAAGGGGTTATTTAATGCGTTACGACAGCTAGGGTACAGGGTTGAACCTGCGCCTGGTGATAAATTACCTGCCCTAATTTACGGAGGCGGGCCTTTGGCCACTCCTACTCCTTGCATAGTGGACATTACGGAAAGCTCACAATTTGCTTCCGCGTTGTTACTGTGTGCCAACACTGGAAAGTGGTTAGTAAATGTTGTTGGCGAAAATCCCGACGAATCGCCCTACGTTGCAATGACGAAAGCAATGATAGAGCGGTTTCCCAAGTTAGGGGGTGAGTTTGTGATAGAACCTGATTCATCCAGCGGAAGCTATTTCTGGGCAGCGGGAATTATAACCCATCCTGAGTACATAAACACTTGGACAAGCCACTCAATTGAAATCCTGGCCAAACACCCGGAGCAGGTCTTTCCTGTAGTTGTTGAGGGATGGCCGTTTGAATTTGGGTGGCAGATCGATTCCAAATTTCCTATGGTGCTGATGAGACTGTTCCGCCCCGATATTTTTGGTATCGATCCACAAAAAAACCTAGTAACGATTTCCCGCAAAAGTGATCTGGGGGATAGCATAATGACTGCGGTTGTGGTAGCGAGCTTTGCACAGCAACCGACGTTATTCGAAGATTTAGGGCGGCTTCGCTTGCAAGAGTGCGAACGGGTCTTGGCGTTGCGGACGGAACTTTCTAAGTGTGGTGTTGTGGTGGTTGAATCGGGTGATACGCTCCAAATTGAACCTAGTCTGGTGCATGGGGCGGAAATCGAGACCTACAATGATCATCGCATGGCAATGTGTTTCTCGATCCTAGGATTAAGGGTAGCTAACATGCGAATTAGAAACCCAAACTGCGTGCGAAAAACCTTTCCTGATTTTTACCAGAAACTGGCGGCTCCGCCGCCTCTAGGATTGGGCGTGAAAATATTGGATGGAAATACGCGAAGCCCGATTGAGCTTGATCGACTTCTTGCCAGTTGATGGGCCGTCTCTGTATAGGTTAGGAGCCTTAATGAAATGAACCAGAGTAGAAAACCGATTGTAATCGCCATTGATGGCACCAGTGCCAGCGGAAAAAGTACCACTGCACGGATGGTAGCCAAAAAACTAGGGTTCAAGTACGTTGACACTGGGGCAATGTACAGGACCCTGGCTTGGTACTGCCTTCAGAAAAAGGTAGATACAAACGATCCACAAAAAGTTATTGAGGCATGTAAGCGTTGGAGAACGCGGTTAGTGTGCGAAAACGATGAAGTGCGTCTAGTTGTAAGCGGCTATTACCCCGAAAAGGAAATCAGGTCAGCTGAAGTAAGTGCCGTGGTCCCCCGAATAGCAGCTATTCCGGCCGTGCGAGACTGGATGAAGAAAAAGCAACGTGAATGCATTAAGTTTGGCAACCTGGTCATGGAGGGACGGGATATTGGTTCCAATGTGTTTCCAGAAACGGAATTCAAGTTTTACTTGGATGCTTCGCCTGAGGAAAGGGCTAGACGCCGGGCGGCACAAGGTATACCCGAAAACATCATTGAGCGGGATCGGCTGGACAGTCAAAGAGCTGTGGCTCCGTTGATGATCCCGCTAGGCGCTCGTGTAATAAATAATTCAAACCTTACGCCAGAAGAAACTTGCGAAATTATTGTGAATGAGGTTCGAACTCGGCTTGCCCAGGAATGGGCATCCGACACCCAAACCCAAAAATGAATTCTGGGCCAAAACCAACTCTAGCACTCTCTAATCGCTTTTATCAAATGGACTGGTTTTACCGGGCTGGGTGGGTGCTCCTCCGGGCAGTATTCAGAGTATGGTTTCATCTACGCGTTGATGGCCTAGAATTCGTACCAAAAACGGGGGGTGCAATTATTGCCTCAAACCACGCTAGTTATCTTGACCCCCCTCTGATAGGAGCAGCCCTTCATCGTCCAGTCGCATACCTTGCCAAGAAAAGCCTATTCAGGTTTAAACCTTTCGGTTGGCTCATAGCCCAGTTAAACGCGGTACCTCTCGAACGCGAAAAGGCCACGGCAGCCGGATTGCGAACCGCGATCGAGCTTCTGGAAGCCGGGGTAGCAGTGGTGTTATTTCCGGAAGGTACTCGCACCCCCAACGGATCCCTTCAGTCAGGAAAACCCGGGGCAGGGTTAATCGCTCTCCGCTCAAATGTGCCTGTCATACCCACCCGAATTAAGGGTAGTTTCGAAGCAATGCCACGCGGCAGCTGTTTCCCCAAACCTACTCCGATCTCAATTTCTTTTGGGCGACCAGTGGCCCTTGACGATCTTCGCGCCGCCGCAAATGAAGCCCCGCAAAAGGCATTTAAATCTCTTTGCCAGGCGGCATCCGATCGGATCATGGCATCGATTGCAAATCTCTAGTATAACCAGGCCTAGGACCACTTAAAATAGAGAGGGCAATATGCATTTTCGCTGTCGGGTTTATTCTTGGGAGTTTTCCCATCCAAGGTTTAGGGTACCACCATGATATCCGCCCTGGAGTGGTTTGTAGACATTTCACGCCGTAACTTGCCTTCCTACTCAACTAGAAGTCTAATTACATGGCTTCCTATGGAACGCCCTGTAAGACCCCGCACGCGATTTTCAAAGAGGTCATGGTTGATCATTTTTTTGCATAGTGAAAATGAGCTGGTTTGTCGAGATGAGATGGATTTGATCATTTAGTTGGGGAGGTGTAAGAGTTACAGGGATATGCCCCCTTTCGGGGTGACAATTCGGAGGGAAAGGTACACTGACAAACTAACCTACGATTTCGCTTTAAAGGTAGGGCCGACTCTTTAAAATTGGAAATTGTGTTACAGGAACTGATCTCCAAGTTAGAATTTGGGTTAGCCCTGAACGAGGAAGAAATCGATGCAGCCATTAAAGATTTGGTCTCGGAGGCTGAAACACCTGAGGCAAAGGCGTTGTTTCTGGAAGCTCTAAGTAAAAAAGGTGAGACCCCAGAAGAGATCGTTGGTTTTGTAAAAGCTGCGCGGCGATTATCAATTCCTGTAGAACTTCCGAACCAGCTACGGGAGCGAGGTGTTCTAGATGTAGTTGGGACCGGGGGCGACAATGCAGGTACTATTAATGTGTCCACGGCGGTAGCGATTGTTTGTGCAGCGGCCGGAATCCTAGTCTGTAAACATGGGAATCGAGCTGCAACCTCTAAATGCGGCGGTGCAGACTTATTGGAGGCACTGGGAATTAAAATCGAGCTGGAACCCGGGGAAGCCGTAGAATGGCTTGAACGCCACAATTTTGCTTTTCTCTTTGCGCCAAGATATCACCCTGCTTTCAAACATGTTGCGCAAGCACGAAAGATTTGTGCACAAAGAGGTATACGGACGATTTTCAATTTTTTGGGTCCGCTGCTTAATCCCGCAAACCCCACCCACATGTTATTAGGCGTTATGAACGAAAAATTCTGTTTGCCTATTGCCCAGGTATTGGCACAGACCGGGGTTAAGCGGGGTATGGTTGTAACCGGGCTACTCCCAGAGGGCGAATCACTTATTCGGATTGATGAGCTGTCCACTGTGGGGCCAAATACGATAGCCGAGTTTGACCAATCCTTACCCCCGAGCTTGTTCATCCTAGACACAAGTTCGTGGGGATTTGAGAAAGCGGATGCAAGCGGATTTCGCGGTAGCGATCCACAGGCAAATGCCCAAATTATCACAGAAATTTTCAAAGGAAGATCAAAAGGACCACGTGTTGAAATCATCTGTCTCAACGCGGGGGCTGCATTTTATGTGGTGGGGAAAGCCAAATCCATTCAGGAAGGTGTAAAACTGGCGGCTGAGGTAATTGAATCTGGTTCTGCCGCTGAAAAACTCTGCCAACTTCAAAATGCGAGCAGGGCGTGAATTTCTTATAAAAGAAGCCCTAAAAGCAGCATGAAAACCTATAAGCCACTTGGGTGATCGATAAAAACCCACGGCAGGTTAAACTTTTTCGATAGCAATTGTGCGAGCGCCTTTACACCGAAAGTCTCGGTGGCGTAATGCCCTGCGTAAATTACGTTGATACCGAGGTCTTCTGCGAGGACAAAGGTCCAGTGGGGGCCTTCCCCAGTGAGAAAAGTATCAACACCTTCGGCAGCTGCCTTTGCGATCTTGGAGCCACCGGCCCCAGCGACAATTCCAATTCTACGCACTTGTGCAAGACCTCCCGCAATCAACCGCGCTGGGGAACCAGTTGTGCGAGAAACTAGTTCAACAAGGTCCCCCCGATTAATCGTCAGTTCCCCCTGTATACCCAGGGGTCGTCCATTCTCATAGAGGAATGGCTTGGGGTTTTTAAGACCCAACTTTCGCGCGAGCTGTATATTGTTCCCGATTTTGGGGTGAAGATCCAAAGGCAAATGCGAACTATAAACTGCAATCTCGTGCTGTATCAATAACCGTAGCATCTCATACCTAGCCCCTGTAATTGGCACGGCGTCCTGCCAAAATAAACCATGATGAACAATGAGAAGGTTCGCCTGCGCAGTAACTACCTTTTGAACGATTCGAAGGTTAATATCGACGGCCGCTGCAATTCTCTTAACACATATATTTGACCCCAACTGTAACCCGTTCACTGCACGTTCGTAATCAGCGATGCGATGAGTATTTAGTAGCTGGTCGCAGTATTTCACTACGGTTGCCAATCGCACTGCCATGAGCTCAAAAGTAATTGTTCGGGGGTCTATTAAACAAACACAAATTATACCTAGACTGTTGTCGGGGACACTCTGGCTCTTCGCAGGGGAACGCTTTGGCTAGGATTGAAGATAACTGTTAAAGTATGTACGATGCCAATTAAATCGGCCTCAACCATGAAAAAGAAAGCAACGACCAAAAAAACCGTATATCGGATCGGCATAATCGGAGGGACAGGCTTATACCAGATAGAAGGCCTGACGGAGATGCGCTGGGTCAGGGTTAAAACCCCATTTGGGAGTCCTTCAGACGACTTGTTAGTTGGGAAATTAGCGGGGCGCGAAGTGGTGTTTTTAGCCCGGCATGGACGAGGTCATAGAATCTTACCAAACGAGCTAAACCATCGTGCCAACATTTGGGCGATGAAAAAGCTTGGGGTAGCTTGGATTATAAGTGTCAGTGCTGTAGGTTCACTCCAAGAACAATACAAGCCTTGCGACGTGGTTGTTATCGACCAGTTTATTGACCGTACGAAGAAATCACACGAACACACATTTTTCGGCAATGGCATTGTAGCTCACATTGCTTTTGCCGAACCGATTTGTCAGGAGCTGCGATGGTTGTTGGTTGAAAGCGCACGCGAACTTGGGGTCGGAGTCCACGACGGAGGAACATACGTGTGCATCGAAGGACCTGCTTTTAGCACTAAGGCAGAATCTATCACAAACCATAAATTGGGTTATGACGTGGTAGGGATGACAAACTTGGGCGAAGCTAAGTGTGCGCGCGAAGCAGAAATAGCTTACGCCACCCTTGCGATGGTGACCGACTACGACGCCTGGAAAGAAGGCCAAGAACACGTAACCGTAGACATGGTAATCGAACACCTTCAAAAGAACTCCGAAACAGCTAAAAAAATTATTTCAACAACCATACCCAAGATTCCCCATGAACCTTGCTGGCCGGTTCATAATGCGCTTGCAAATGCGTTGCTTACCGACAGAAAACTTTGGCCAAAGAAAACGGTTGTCGCCCTTAAACCAATCCTGGAAAAATATTTAAGCCCGACTAAAAAGTAGCTGCCGTGAAAACTTAACAACCCCGGTGGGAGCATATTCAAGACAATATTCCTCATCTTCGTGTTATCAAGGGATGAGTGGGAGTGAGTAGCCGCAACTACGTGCTTTGATAAGCTAAACCATTGGGATGGCAAGAATGACACAAGGGAAAAATGCTAGATAGGTCCTCACAGTTACACCTCTTAGAAGTCCAAAATCTGCGGATAGAGCTCACCAAAACCGATGGGGCTATACCAGTGGTGGATGGGGTGAGCTTCCAGCTACTCCGCGGTGAAACCTTGGCCATTGTAGGGGAAAGCGGGTGCGGCAAGAGTGTAACAGCCCTTGCAATAGGTCGACTTTTACCACCTTGGGTTTTCAAAATTAGCGCGGAAAAAATAACAGTAGCTGGGAAAAACATCTTGTCGTTGCCAGAAAGGGAAATGTGCGCAATCCGCGGCAGGCAAATCACATACATATTTCAACATGTTGGTGCGGTACTAAATCCAGTAATGACAGTACGGGCACAAATCATGGAAATGCTTCGGCTCCATCGACCAGGTCATGCAAACGAGGAGGAAGTTGAGCGTTTATTAGAGACGGTGGGGTTTGATGCCCCTGAACGAATTGCCAAAGCATACCCCTTCATGCTCTCAGGGGGTATGCAACAACGGGTAGCAATAGCGATTGCGATGGCTAGTCACCCACAGGTGATCATTGCAGATGAACCCACCTCAGCCCTCGACGTCACTACGCAAGCCAAAATCTTGGAATTGTTTGCTTTTATAAAACGGAGCTACGGGGTCTCCTTCATCTTCATCACCCACAATTTACGACTTGTACCACGCATTGCAGACACTGTAGCCGTAATGTACGCAGGCCAAATTATCGAATATGGCCCTGTAAAAGCCGTGTTAGAACACCCTTCCCATCCTTATACACAGGCTTTAATTGAATGCATTCCGGATTTAAACAGCATGGAGAAACCGCTTTGTGCTCTGCCTGGAACGGTTCCAGTGCCTGGGAGTTGGCCAAAAGGCTGTCGATTCCAACCCCGATGCAAGCGGGCTATAAGCATTTGTGATCGTGAGCAACCACCGCTACAAGAAATATCGGCCGGTAAATACTGTCGGTGTTTCATTGCAAATAAAACAGCCTATACCACCGAATCAATTGAGATCCGACGATCTGCCGTAGACTAAATTGTTGTTTTTGGCAATCTAGGTCGCTAGGATGCAGAATGGCATGGATAACCACGCACAAACGGTCCGTTGGTACTAAAAATTAAACACCAATCTGGAGAGAATGGCATCAAGTAAGGTCATAATTGATGCTGCAGGAATAGAGCAAGCACTTCGGCGAATGGCCGGGGAGATTGCAAATCAAGCCTTCAGCACCTCAGAAATTGGGTTAATAGGGATCCAAAGTGGTGGGGTAGTGTTAGCGCGAAGGCTAGCACGGATACTAAGTGAAATCCTTGGCCGAACTATTCCGGTTGGGTGCTTAGATATTGGCATGCACCGGGACGACCTGAATCAACGTGGTGTGCCAACACTTTATCCAACTGAAATACCATTCGACATTAACAACAAATGCGTCATTCTTGTAGATGATGTTCTATTTACCGGACGTACCGTCCGTGCTGCCATGGACGCCCTAAACGACTACGGGAGACCCCGCATGATTAAACTCGCAGTCCTAGTCGATAGGGGTCATCGAGAATTGCCTATCCGGCCGGACTATGTAGGAATCACGATTCCGACTAAACCGAGCGACAAGGTCCATGTAATTGTGGGTGACTCAGGCACCGACGACGCAGTGATTTTACACGAGGCATAAGCCATGGTTTGGAACAGGAAAGATTTACTGGACATCCAATCGTTAACCCCTGAAGAGATAAACTTCATTCTGGACACAGCTCGTGCATTCAAAGCCGTCTGCCTTAGGCCAATTAAAAAAGTACCTGCATTGCGTGGAAAAACCATAGTGAACCTATTTGTGGAGCCATCCACGCGGACCCAAATTAGTTTTGAACTGGCTGCACAACGACTCACTGCGGACGTTGTAAACTTCACTGCGGAAGCTTCCTCATTTAGAAAAGGGGAAACCTTACGGGATACCGCAAGAAATCTAGAGGCGTTGAACGCAGACATCATTGTCATCCGTCACAGTGCCGCGGGTGCTCCTCACTTTCTGGCACGCGTTTTAAAGGCGAGTGTGATCAACGCCGGTGATGGTGCACACGAACATCCTACCCAAGCACTGCTGGATATGTTTACCATGCAGGAAAAGAAGGGACGCATTGCTGGGCTTAACGTCTCGATTATTGGTGACATACTATACAGCCGGGTGGCACGCTCAAACATTTGGGGATTGTTGAAACTCGGGGCAAACGTGACGTTGTGCGGGCCCCCTACTCTTGTACCGCCACATTTTGCTGCGCTTGGTTGCAAAATAACCCATGTACTCGATGAGGCTATCGAAAATGCTGACGTTATCATGCTATTGCGAATTCAACATGAACGGCAGCGCCGAGGAATGTTTCCTAGCTTAAGGGAATATACCAGCCTGTACGGCATAAACGCGGAGCGGTTGGCAAAAGCAAAACCTGAGGTCTTGATTATGCATCCCGGCCCAATTAACCGCGGGGTAGAAATCGATAGCGAAACTGCAGATGGAGAACGATCCGTCATTCTGGAACAAGTCACAAACGGACTGGCCGTAAGGATGGCTGTGTTGTACCTGGTCAGCGGTGGACAAGGTCCACAAGGGATTCTGGTTTCCGCCTAGGGGCGCGAATTTTCCCGCTTAACTTTGTTCCAACAAGGTTATAAAAGTGACCTAAAACCACCGCACACAAATGAGCGCACACGAACTGCTAAAATTCTTAACATTACTACCACGCGCGCCAGCCCAAATAGGCGCAATCGCCCCGAGTTCCAGATGGCTCGCCAAGGCAATGGTAGAATGGATACCACTGGAAAAGCACGGCTTAGTCGTAGAGCTAGGCGGTGGGACTGGGGCAATTACCCAGGCGATACTTAACCGTGGTCTGCACCAAGAACAATTAATTGTGATTGAAAAGCTTCCCGAATTTACGACTCTGCTTAGGCGAAAACACCCAAACGTCCATGTTATTGAAGCTGATGCGTTCGAACTTAGTTCGGTCCTCGCCTCAATAGGAATCACCCAGGTACACGCCATCATCTCAAGTCTGCCATTACGTAATTTCAGTTGCAGTCAAATCCAGAAACTCATCGAGGAAATTGCACAGGTACTGGTTGTGGGAGGACTGTGGACACAATTTGGGTACCATTTATACGATCGCACACTTGTAAAACGGCGGGAATTTCTCAACGGCAAATTCCGAATGATAGGCACAAAAATCGTATGGTTAAATCTGCCTCCTGCCCGGGTGTGCACATTTAGGCGGATCTGAAGGAGGGGGTAGTGGATCCACTAGAGTTCCTGATTATGGATGATTTTTATGACGCAGGTCCTTACCAGGCTACGGGGTCCAAATTGAGTTGGTTAGAGTAACTACGTGGCTAATGAGGTCGTTGCCAAAGACTAACAATCCATCAACGACCTCAGAACAACAGGTACATAAGTCCGTAACCCTGTTCCATACCTGAACTTCTATACCCCACGGTCACCTTCGTTTTACCATGATTTCCTGTCTGTAAGCAGATTTTCCCGGAATTTGCTATTGCAATTTACAAAAGGATGCGTGATTTTTTGAGCGGAAAGGGGTGGTTGTCATGAGACAGTCGGACACCACAATAAGTGGCAAGACCCTGACTCCCAGTCAGAAAACAGCGTTAATCACCCTCCTGGGCGATGAGGATCCTGCAATTTACAAACAGGTGCGCGAATTAATTCTGTCTTTCGGTGTAAGTGCTAGCGAATGGCTAACCAAATATGCTGGCACAGAGGATTTGGTGCTTAGACGGCGCATTAACGAGATCATTTACAAATTACACCAAGAAAAAAGTGACGAGGAATTTCTTAGTTTTTGCCTCAGATGTGGGGACCAATTTAACATCGAAAAGGCCGTTTTCCTTTTAGCCCAAACTGAATTTCCGCTTATCGAGTACGAAACGTACTGCGCGCAACTGGACAACTATGCCCACGAAGCTCTCCAAGAAGTACTTTTCACTCGGACATGTCTCCAAATCGTGGAGGTATTGAACGAAATAATTTTTGAGCGGCATCACTTTGTCCCTGATTTTGACCATAGCACGAATCCGGAGCTGCACTATATCAACGTGGTGCTTGATGGAAAAAAGGGCAACCCAATCACTCTAGGCCTGCTTTACCTGTTTATAGGCCAACGCTTGAAATTACCCATCGCGCCAATAACAATCCCAGGACACTTTCTATGCCGGATACAAACCAGCACTGAGGAAATCTATATCGATTCCTTCAACTACGGTACACCAATGTCACGGACTGATTGCGTTCACTATCTTGTCCGAAACAACTATGAGATTAGAGAGGAATACCTTCAGCCCGTGACCCCCAAACAAGTACTTATGCGCCTTTGTTCGAGCTTGCATCGTGGATATGCAATGAACGATCAGCCCGACCGAGCCAAGCAGATCCAACGATTCTTAATTGCCCTCGCCCATTAACTTCCGCTCCTTTTTGTAATCTCTTCCAAAGTAGCTCTGCAGCGACCGCAAATAGTAGGATGCTCAGCAAATGTTCCTACATCTGTAGTCCAGCGCCAACACCGCTCACATCTTTTGCCTTCGGCATGAACAACTTCGATTTGGAGGTCGGGATGGCCATCCACCCGAACCACCTCAACCTGAGAAACGCATAGCCGTTCTAATAAATCGGCTTCATTAGCTTTTAAGGTATCGTAGGTTGAACCGCTGCACCGGATTATAACTTTTGCTTCGAGTGACTTCCCTATTAGTTTGGCTTGTCTCTTTTCTTCCAGCTTCGGCAAAGTCTTCTGCCGTATTTCTTCGAGGAACTCCCCGGTAGGGCATTTCGGATAGTTTGTGGGGATCCAACGGCTCATGTGCACAGTTTCTGCGGGACGCCCGGGGATTCGCTCCCAAGCTTCCTCAGCAGTGAAGACCAAAATTGGAGCCAACATATGGCACATCCCAACCAGGATTTGCCACAAAACTGTCTGAGCAGCCCTCCGCTGAATTGCATTCGGGGCCAATGTGTAAAGCCTGTCTTTTATGATGTCGTGATAGATTGCAGACAGGTCCACTGCGACAAATTGGATCAAACGTTGATAAACTTCATGGAATTCGTATTCCTCATAGGCCTTTCGAATCTGCGCTTCCAAAGCTGAAAATCTTCCAAGTATCCAACGATCCAAACCGTTTAATTGTTCATACGGAACAGTGTGAATTGCAGGGTCAAAGTCATACAGGTTAGAAAGCTGGAAACGTAAGGCGTTCCTGATGACGCGGTATGACTCGGCCACTTTTGCAATTCGCTCCTCACTTACTACAATGTCGGCCCTAAAATCTTGTGATGCTACCCATAACCTTATTATGTCTGCACCCCATTTATTTACATAGGCCTCTGCAGTTTGCGGTTTATCGTACATTCCTTGTGCTTGAGCGCTCTTTGAAATCTTCTCACGATCCGCATCGACCAAAAATCCGTGGGTTAACACTGTTTTAAATGGTGCTGCACCCTCACCCGCCAGCGCCAATAACATCGAAGACTGAAACCAACCTCGGTGTTGATCACTTCCTTCGATGTACAAATCACTTTGGAAAGGTTTTGGATCTCCACGTAGTTCGGGTCGGCGAGCAACTACTGCGCGCCATGAAACCCCAGAATCAATCCATACATCCAGAGTATCGGACGACTTCTCAACCGGGTCAGCTCCAGCCCAAGCAGGCGGTCTTACTAATGCCCAGAGTTCATTTACACTCTTTTCAAACCATATGTCAGAACCGTGCGCTTCGATCAAATCTGCCACGCGCCGGATGATTTCTGCGTCAAGGATTGGATTGCGGTTCGAATCGTAGAACACCGGCAAAGGCACACCCCAACTGCGTTGTCGTGAAATACACCAATCTGGTCTGCTCCGCACAGCAGCCTCGATACGATTCTGTCCCCAAGCGGGTATCCAGTTCACCCTTCTTATTTCCTCCAAAGCAAGCTCTCGCAAAGTGACCATTCTTCCTTCCACGTTTATGGGATGATCAATTTTTATGAACCACTGGTGCATTGCTCGGAAAATGACGGGCGTCTTGCTCCGCCAACAATGAGGATAACTGTGGAGATATTCCTCAGCATTCAGCAGGAGTGCCCGGCGTCGAAGCTCATTAAGAACCACCTCATTTGCCTCGCTCTTACCATTGACTTCTAACACAGACTTTCCAATAAAAGATTCGGGCATTTGGGCATCCTGCGGCAAATCATCGGTATAAATAAACCGGCCATCGTCATCGATAGGCGAGTAAATCGGCAATCCTACCCTGCAGCCCAGCTCATAATCTTCCAACCCGTGCCCTGGAGCGATATGCACTAGTCCAGTACCAGTGCTTGACTCCACAAATTCATCTCCGGGATAAAGTCGTCCCGTTCGCTCACAAAACGGATGTTTGTACTCGATTTTTTCTAGTGTGTCCGTTTCCAATGGTTCCACTTTGTAATGTTTCCAACTGCATTTACTCGCCACGCTCTCCACTAATCCCGAATACATTATGTATTTTTCTATGCCCACAGTGACTTTGACGTATTGGAAGGTACTGTTATAGGCCACAGCCAAATTCGCAGGCAAAGTCCACGGAGTGGTAGTCCAGATGAGCACGTAAGTATCAGGCATTCCTACCACAGGAAATTTCACGTAGATGCTCGGGCTCACATGATCTTTATATTCAACCTCTGCTTCTGCTAAGGCAGTACGACAAGGAATGCTCCAGTAAACTGGTTTTTTACCACGGTAGACAAATCCCTTTTCAACCAGTCCAGCAAAAAAACGCAATTCTTCCGCCTCGTACTCAGGGGACAGCGTCAAATACGCATTTTCCCAATCGCCCAACACACCTAAACGCTTAAATTGCTTACGTTGAATTTCAACATACTTTAGCGCGTACTCACGGCATGCACGTCTAATGGCTAGCGGGTCTGCCCGATGTGTACCTTTCTGAGTTAACTCCTGTACCACTTTAAACTCGATCGGCAAACCGTGGCAATCCCATCCAGGAACATAAGGCGCATAAAAACCAAACAACGTTTTAACACGCACGATGATATCTTTCAGAATCTTATTAAGGGCAGTCCCGATATGAACATCGCCGTTTGCAAATGGGGGGCCATCATGCAACACAAATCTAGGACAACCATCCCTTCCATTAAGGATGCGTTTATAAAGGCCAGTCTTTTCCCACATTGCGAACCGATCTGGTTCTCGCTTGACCAGATCGGCCTTCATCGGAAAATCCGTTTGCGGCAGATTTAATGTATCTTTGTAATTCATTTCACGTCCACATGCCTCAGGAATTTTGGACAGTACCAACCCAAGCCTCTAAAGTCAACGCATCGAACGCACCTCTTCCAACAGTCAACCAAACAAATTAATTCCCGGAATAAACGCAAACCACGCTCTGAAAACATATTCCGGACGCAACAGCTGAATGTAATTGGCAATAATTGATAAAACAAGTTGACAGATTTAACGCACAAGGATAAGTTCATCTTGCCAGATGAATATTAGGGCGCTACAAGTTGCAACCATGGTCGTAGTAGCCGTAGTAGTACTTACCTACGGGGCGGCCGTGGTGCCTTGTTGCGTGTAAGCAGACTTTTAAGAAAGATTGGGGAAACCCACGGCCGCGAAAAGGTGGCCGTGGGTTTCTTGCTTAATTAGCAGCTAGAAGTAAAACTCGAAAAACACCAAAATTATGAAAACGCAGACGAAGCAAAAAACGAAAATGACCCCCACGCCGGGCGGCGAACGAGGCCCATTAATGCGAGGATGTGAGATTCTTGTTGCAGCGCTTGAGCGTGAAGGCGTAGACACCATCTTTGCTTATCCTGGTGGGGCAAGCATGGAGGTGCATCAGGTGCTGACCCGGTCCAAACAAATCCGTACCGTACTCCCGAGGCACGAACAAGGGGGCGCGTTTGCCGCAAGTGGTTACGCTCGGGCCACAGGAAAGGTTGGCGTGTGCATGGCAACTAGTGGACCCGGAGCCACTAATCTCATTACTGGAATTGCAGACGCGTACATGGATTCTGTGCCCTTAGTGGCAATTACGGGCCAGGTCCCAACCCATCTCATCGGCCGAAATGCGTTCCAGGAAACCGACATGTTTGGCCTCACACTGCCTATTGTCAAACACAACTACCTTGTGACAGATGTGAACGATTTAGCTCGTATTGTTAAAGAAGCATTTTACATAGCTAGTACGGGACGGCCGGGCCCTGTTGTGATTGACTTGCCCAAAGATATACAACAGGCCAAAACACAACCTATCTTCCCATATGAAGTGAGTTTACGCGGTTACGATCCCAACCCCAAAGCCGCAGAACTCGAACTCAATGAAATAATTGGCCTGTTGGAAACCAGCGACCGACCTTTGTTATTAGTCGGAGGTGGGATAATTGCAGCAAATGCCGCAAATGAACTACGGGAATTTGTGGAATTAACAGGTGTACCAGTTGTAACCACTATTAAAGGTATCGGTGCGTTTCCAGAGACACATCCGCTCTCCTTAAAATGGCTTGGAATGCACGGCACACCATATGCAAACTGGGCAGTGAATGGCGAACTGGTCAGAAAAGGTGACAAAATTGTCCAACTAGCTCCTGGTGCGGATTTGCTGTTAACCATAGGCATGCGCTTCAACGACCGTGTTACAGGTGACGTTAAAAAGTTCTGCGAGCACGGAACGATTGTCCATGTGGATGTTGACGTCTCCGAGCTTAATAAGAACAAACGTGTTCATCTCGCTATCCATAGCGATGCAAAATACTTCCTAAGCCGATTAAACGTTTTGCTTAAAAAACGCCCGCTCGGAAAGAAATATCATGCATGGCATCAACAGATTGCAGCATGGAAAGAAAAAGCCCCTCTCAAATACAGCGTTTCGCCCGACGCGCTAAAGTCAAAATACCTACATGCACTGGTTGGGGGCGACCTCAACGAGGTAATCCAACCGCAATACGTGATTGAGCAAATCTACGAAATGACCGAGGGCAAGGCGATTATTGCCACTGGGGTGGGACAACATCAGATGTGGACTGCACAGTATTACAAATTCACTGAGCCTCGCCAGTTCATATCAAGCTGTGGTCTGGGCGCAATGGGTTTTGGCCTCCCAGCTGCAATCGGCGCCAAAGTGGGTCGACCAGATAAAGTAGTTATAGACATCGATGGCGACGGCTCATTGTTAATGAACATCCAAGAACTTGCCACTGCCCATATCGAAAAAATCCCGGTCAAAGTCGTTGTACTCAATAACCAACACTTGGGCATGGTAGTGCAATGGGAAGACAGATTTTACGGGGGCAATAGAGGACACACGTATATCGGAGATCCTAAACATCCTGAGAAGGTTTACCCCGACTTCTTGACATTAGCCGAAGGATTCGGGGTGAAAGCTGAACGGGTGGCGCGTAAAAGCGAGCTTAAAGCTGCATTAGAACGATTGCTCACTGCCGATGAACCGTATGTCCTGGATGTGGTTGTGCCATACACCGAACACGTGCTTCCGTTCATACCACCAGGCAAGACAGTAGCGGATATGATGTACGAAAAGTAATAGGCATGTGTCACCATCGTGCTTTCCCGGCCGGATGATTTCAGGGTCCGGCCGGGAAACTCAGCCACCGCCAAATATTGATGCGCCTGCTAAGGTGAATCACTTCATCTCAAACAAATGCATTTAACACAATCCGCAACGGTTCATCTCTGGTTAATAAAGTGTGAGATCCAAGAAAGCGGATGGCTAAATAGTCCTTACAAAACCGCCGGTGGGATAATCATGCTTCGTATTTCCAGCAAAATCCACTGGTCTCAAGATTCGCCCTTCCATTCACAAATAACCCTTGGTACAAAAACTTCATGATCGAGAAGGTCATCGCATACTTAGATGCTAATCAGGAGAAGTTTGTCGCCGAGCTTCAGGAATACGTTTCGTTTCCGAGCATCTCCACCGACCCAGCCTATGCTCAACAAGTTCGAGCCTGTGCGGAATGGCTAGTTAACCATTTTCGGACACTTGGACTTAGCTCCGTTCTGCATGAGACGCATGGTCACCCAGTGGTATTGGCCCGAACATTTAAGAGTGAAAAACCGAAACGCCCACACATAGTAGTTTATGGGCATTACGATGTACAGCCTCCCGACCCGCTCGATAAATGGGTTACCCCACCATTTCAAGCCACCATCCGGGATGGACACTTCTACGGGCGTGGCACGGCAGATAACAAGGGCCAACATTTTGTCCATATTAAAGCTGTAGAGGCCTATCTTAAGACTGATACCGATTTACCGTGCGATATAACCTTTGTAATCGAAGGCGAAGAAGAAACTGGGAGCACAGGTTTTGCCTCATGGTTAAAGGAAAACGCAGCTTCCCTCCATTGCGATGCGATTGTCATCTCAGACACCAGTATGCCGGCACCTGACAAACCAGCGCTCACGTACAGTATCCGTGGATTAGTGAACTTCGAAATTCTAGTGGAAGGCCCTAGCACTGACCTACACTCAGGAGTTTACGGAGGCATCGTGGACAACCCAATAACAGTACTCTGCAAGTTATTAGCAGCCGTCCACGACAAGTCAGGTCGAATTCGCATCCCAACCTTTTACAATGACGTTAAACCCATTACAGCTAAACAGAAATCTATTCTTTCCAAAGGTTCAATCCCAGCCAAGCAACTCAAGAAAATACTTGGTGTTCGTGCTTTTGGGGGCGAGAAAGGATTCACCCTAGAAGAGCGCCGTACCTCTAGACCCACATTTGAGATAAATGGTATCTGGGGTGGATATATCGGTCAAGGCAGCAAAACCATTATACCTTCAAAAGCCGGGGCCAAGATAAGTTGCCGCCTCGTTCCCAACCAGGATCCTCACCGCGTTTACAACGCAGTAAAAAAGTTTTTAACCACGCTAGCTCCCGAAACAGTCGCGTTACGATTCCAATATGGTGCGGGTAGTAAGCCTTACATGCTAAACCCTGACACGGAATTGGCAAAAGCGGCGTTAACGGCTCTCCAAAGAGCGTTCAATAAACAACCTATGCTGATAAAGGAAGGCGGCTCCATTCCCATCGTATCTGAGATGACCCGACTATTGAAAGCAGATGCGATTATGATTGGATTTGCGTTACCAGACGCCCAAATTCACGCACCAAATGAACGCTTAGACCTTGAATGCTTCCGCAAAGGGCAATACACCAGCGCGTTCCTTTGGCAATTACTACCTCAAGCGTGCAAGTAGCTTAGATCGAACTAATAAGGCGAATACCCACTTAAGCACGCCCCCTCCCAACTAACAATTTTCCCGCTTAAATTTATCGGGGATCATTTGATTTACCCTTGGGCCCCCTCCTTTTCCACCACTGCTACCCGGCCAACCTACAGGAAATAACTTGCCAATTAAGAACTGAAGCTACATTAAGTACCAAAGCCTTTACGCGGAGGATGAACTCAAAGCGACCCGAGACTAAACATCCGTGTAGTGACCAACCAGCCGATTTAGCCCCGTTAAACTCAAAGCGAGTATGGATATACAGGTTGATCGCGTTGGTTGTAATTCCACTTCTGCTAATACTTTTGGTCGAAGTGGGTTTGAAGATAGTTGGGTTTGGTTATAACCCACACTTTCTGATCAAGATGCGCAAAGACGGCAAGCTAGCTTATGCCTCAAATCCAAAGGCTGGTTGGCGCTTTTTGGGGCGTGACCTAGCCAGAGAACCATTTCCATTTTGTGTGCCGGCCGAAAAATCGTCTAACACAGTCCGAATCGTAATTTTTGGTGAATCTGCAGCCTATGGTGACCCACACCCACAAGTGGGACTAGCGCGAATGTTACAAGCCATTCTGGAATATCGTCACCCGGAGACCCACTTCGAAGTGATAAATGCTGCAATGACGGGAATCAATACCCATGCGATTCGACTGATCGCTAAAGATTGCACTGCATTGAAAGCCGATGTTTGGGTTTTGTACATTGGCAATAATGAAGTCATCGGACCATTTGGGCCTGGCACAGTTTTTACGACTAGAATGCCGCCATTATGGCTGGTGAGACTCGTAACATGGGCTAAAGGCACACGATTAGGACAATGCATGGAATCTATATCCTTGGTGCTTCAACCTAAAACTGCCTCGAAACGTCAATGGCTTGGTCTGATGATGTTTGCCAACAGCAAACTACACCCACTCGATCCCAAACTACAAATCACTCAAAAATGGTTTGATAAAAACCTGACGGAGATCATCAACACGGCGCTTGATTCTGGAGCATCAGTGGTAGTCAGTACAGTGGGTGTCAACCTTTTGGATTGTGCCCCATTTGCTTCATTACACAAACCCGACTTGACCCCGGAGGATCTTAATCGCTGGACCAACTTTTTTGAAAAAGGCAAGTCGGCTGAAAAAAGGGAAGACTGGCAAGGTGCCATGGAAGCTTACAATGCAGCCATCTCCATAGATGATACTTTTGCCGAACTACGATACCGCCGTGGCCTCTGTGCACTCGCTTTAGGGCTTACAAACTTAGCTGTCGAGGAACTAACGGCAGCGTGTGACTTTGATGCCTTGCAGTTCAGGTGCTCGAGCCGATTTAATGAGCTCACAAAACAAATAGCACGCCGGTACGACCATAGAAGGGTTATCTTAGTGGACACCAAGAGTGCATTAACTCAACTCTCCCCGCGGGGGATTCCTGATTCAACACTGTTTTATGAACATGTCCATCTCACAGTTGAAGGGACATATATTGTGGCAACCAACATAGCACAGGCAGTTGAAGCCATAATTTCCCAAAAAGGTCTATTGCACCCCCATAACTCAGATTGGCCTTCGTTTGAAGAATGTGTTTTTAGATTAGGTTGGACCGACTTTGACAAAATTAGCACCTTGTCAGACATGTTGATGCGGATCTCCGACCCACCATTTATCTGGCAATGTAACCATGAACAACATCGCCAAAAATTGGTCGCCAAAACCCAATTACTCATTTCACTCGGACATCACGCCATCGTGTCAAATTCATTGGCCCAAGTGGAATCTGCACTCTCCAAATGGCCATTCGATCCAGTCCTCCTTCAACGCGCCGCAATAATTAGGCAGGCGGCTGGAGATACCGACGCAGCGATCTCAGCCCTTCAAAAACACATTGAAATAGTGCCTGTTTCGGTAGACGGACTACGAATGCTAGCCATTGCGTACCTTCGAAAAGGTTTAACGCGAGCAGCCATCAAGGCCACCTCTACTGCGCTCACCTTAAATGAGCGAGACATATGGACGTTGCGCCTCCTCGCCCAATGCCAACTCCAAGCTGGCCAAACAAACAGTGCAATGAAAACATTGTGGAAAGCAGTTCGTATCAATCCAGTGTTTGGCCCAGCATGGCTTGACCTCGCAAAAATCTACGAAAGTAGGGGGGAAACTAACCGCGCAACCGAACTTTACAGGTATGCTCTCACAAATCGAGTGCTCCGCCCTGCTGAATTACTCCAGCTTGCAAGAACTTGTGTCCAAAAAGGTTGGCTTGATAAAGCAATTCAAAATTATACCGACCTAATTTTACTCAAGCCCGCAGATCCGGAACTCCGAATTGAAGCTGCTCGGGCGTTAAGCCTTGCAGGTCGCCACAGAGAAGCAATTGAAAACCTACAAATCGCCCTGACGCTTAACCCCAATTCCGGAGTAGCTAGATATTTACTGGGGCTAGAGTTAGGGCGGGTTGGTCAACACGTACAAGCTGCCGAACAATTTAATGAAGCGTGTCGCATTATGCCCGATTTACCAGAGGCATATTTCAATCTAGGCATTGCACTAATGAACGCCGGTGAGAACAAACGCGCACTTGAAGTATTTGAATCGGTCTTATCTCGCTGGCCGACAAACCAACTCGCCCGTGAGAAGATACAACTCTTGCGGGCGGTACTAAATCCTCCTCCTGGAACAAATCTATCCCACCCCGAAAATTAACGTGTCCTAAAGACTGAAAGTTGAGCACTGCAAATGCGTGTCAGAACAATGTATAGATGAATGGTGCTATGCCCGTACTCGACAAAGCCAGAAGTAAGCCGAACAACAAAAGCAAAATAACAATTGGGATCATCCACCACTTCCGGTTACTAATCAGGAAACGGAAAAGCTCCACAAAGAACCCCCTATTACGAATGGGGGCGAGCCTGTGCCGATTTAAACTCAGGTTAGCATCCGACTGTTTCTCTTTCTTTATGCCATGCATTGTCAAAGCTCAGAATTGTCGAAAGTACTGCTCAAGTTCCGGTTCTGTATCACGAACCCTCCAGTTTGAATCTCGAGGCGATTGTAATCGGAGTACGTCTCGACCCTGGAGTCGCATTATTAATGCGATAGGGGTCACTACACCAAAAAAAACCACTGCCAGAATGATTTGTGAGATCAACCATCCGATTGGCCAAGCCAGAATCGCTACGCCCGTGTAAAAGCCCCGACCTAGTTGCGGACGCAAAATGGCGACTATTGTCAGCACGGTCATCAATCCCACCATCAAGCTACCGAGTTCGTATTTGCCTTTCCTGAAAAGGCCCACAGCTATAACCCCGCATAGAAACACTAAAACTCCTAGAAACTGTCGCAGCTGGCAGGTTGTTGGGTTAAACACAACCTCAGGAAGACGCTGAAACAACCACAAGCGCTTCGAATTGGTGTTCTTGGATGTAATTAGTGCACAGGTACGGTTGCGCATATAGGGGGTGTAAGTTTCAATCTGGTTCAAATGCAGCCAGATATTCCTCAACCATTTGTGAGTCTAGTTGGTACGCCAAATGATCCTTTGCCACTAAATAATCCCCTATTACCAGGCCGTCCAGATTCGTAACCAGAAAACACCGTATTGCATCAGCCGGGGTACATACTATTGGTTCCCCCCGGACATTGAAGCTGGTGTTCAGCAGAACTCCACATCCGGTTACCTCTTCAAACTTTTTTAGCAACCGATAAAACCTGCCGTGCCGCACAGGATCTACTGTCTGAATCCGGGCGCTGTAATCAACGTGCGTTACTGCAGGTATGCTTGAGCGCGGCACTCGCAATCGGTCGCGGAAATCCTGAGCAGTTTCCATCACTTTGCGTTGTTCTTCCGAAAGCTCCGAGCGATGTCTGGGATGGACAGGGGCTACAAATAACATATAAGGGCTTTCAAAATCTTCTGGCACATCGAAATACTCGGTAACACGCTCTTTTAAAACAGCCGGCGCAAACGGTCTAAACCCCTCTCTGTGCTTTATCTTTTGGTTTACGATCAATTGCATGTCAGGAACGCGTGGATCAGCCAAGATGCTGCGAGCACCCAAAGCTCGCGGCCCAAACTCCATCCGCCCCTGGAACCAACCAATCACTTTGCCAGAAGCAATTAATTGGACAGCCGCACCTATCAAATCGTCTTCCTCTGGAAAACACTCAAACGGTAATCCCAACTGATCCAAAAGGGTGCCTATTTCTTCATTTGAAAATTCCGGGCCGAGAAAACTGCCTCGTTGAGAATCCTGCGGATTGGGTTCGCGTTCCGCTCCCAATAGCTGATACCATGCAAACAGTGCTGCGCCAAGGGCTCCCCCCGCATCTCCCGCAGCTGGCTGAACCCAAATCCGTTCGAAAGGCCCCTGACGCAATAACACACCGTTAGCAACGCAATTGAGCGCTACCCCACCGGCCATTGTAAGATTGCGCTGATGCGTTAATTCATAGGCATGCCCTGCCATGTGGAGAATAACCTCTTCAGTCAAAGCCTGTATACTAGCAGCTATGTCAGCGTGTCTTTGTTCTAGCGGATCTTCAGGCTGCCGCGGGGGCCCCCCAAAAAGTGCATGAAACCGCTCATTCGTCATTCGTAATCCACCACAATAATTAAAATACTTCAAGTTCAACCACAAACTGCCGTCAGGATACACTTTAACCAAGTGTTTTTTAATCTCTTCCAAGTAAACGGGCTTACCGTAGGGGGCCAACCCCATCAATTTGTATTCACCGCTGTTGACCTTAAATCCGCAATAGTAAGTAAAAGCGGAATACAACAGCCCCAGTGAGTGAGGGAAATGCAATTCCTTCAAAATTCTAATCTTATTGCCTTCCCCGACTCCAATGGTGGCAGTGGCCCATTCACCTACCCCATCAATTGTTAATATAGCAGCCGACTCAAAAGGACTAGGGTAAAAGGCACTGGCGGCGTGACTTTGGTGGTGTTCCAAAAACAGGACTTCTGCACGGGCAGCCTTATTTAGATGCGATCTAATTACACGGCGCAAATCTATTTTCCCGCCGACCCATAAAGGCATTGCCATTCGGAAACTCCTAAAACCTCTTGGCGCAATGCCCAAATAAGTCTCCATTAAGCGGTCGAACTTTAAGAGCGGCTTGTCATAAAAAACAATCAAATCGAGCTGATCCTCGCTAATCCCAGCATCTTGCAAGCAATACTTGATTGCTTCCTTGGGAAATTCAGGGTCGTGTTTCTTCCGAGTAAACCGCTCGTTTTGCGCAGCAGCGACCAACCATCCATCCCTTACCAATGCTGCAGCACTGTCATGGTAAAACGCCGATATGCCCAAAATTGTCGGCATGCACAATACCTTTAGGCCTCCAAGGCCTAAAGGTAAGCCTTACCACCTGAAGCGTCAACTCGCTTGCGAGACTTAAGGTGATCCCAAGACATCATTTAAAATCCTTAGGGGATTACTACGCTAATCGGCACATCCAAGGCTCTTCGGGGATAACCTTGTACATTCCCCTTTCCTGGCACTCCCGGAGAAGCAAAAATTAGAATGCGGTTTCGAATTTAACGTGGTAGCTTTGCCTTTAGAAAATTTTGGAAATGCGAATGCAAGTGTCTCACCCCCAATTGCTAAATGTAGCAGCGTACTTGGAGCGTTCCGTAGTTAATGGGCCAGGGACAAGGTTTGTTATATGGTTGCAGGGATGCCCAATCCGATGCCCCGGTTGCATCAACAAGGATTTATGGCCCTTGGAACCCAAGCTTCTAATCCCAGTAATGGAGATGGCCGAACGTATCTTGCGAACTCAAGGAATAGAAGGGGTTACATACAGCGGCGGCGAACCTACGATCCAAGCCGAACCTTTATGCACACTGAGTCAAATCTTGCGGAACCAAGGACTTTCGATACTTTGCTATACAGGCTATACATTAACAGAACTGCAGCAAAGAAACGACCCGTGGATAAACAAACTTCTTTGCCTATGCGATATCATAATCGACGGGCCATTCATTGAATCTGAAGCGGCACCTTTACTTTGGCGCGGAAGCAAAAACCAACGAATTATCTGCCTGACCGAAAGGTATCGTAATTTACTTGAAGCCGCCGAATTAAAAGCAAGCAGGGACGTTGAATTTATCATTGGCTCAAACGGTATTTCCTGCTCTGGCTTCTTCACGGAGGAACTTATAAACCGTATTAAAGAAAAACTTCGGGCGTTGGACTGATATGTTGTGCCCGTTTTGCCTTACAAACCAGAAGAACCTCCAAAACATCGAGCGAGACGGCATTCCAAAACTTTTATGCCCGAAATGCAAAGAAGCAATTCCATCTCGCTACATAGCAGATTACAAAACTTGTCCTCCGGTAGTAGTAAGTGTTGTTGGATTTCGCGGCCACGGCAAAACCGTCTATTGCGCTTCACTTTTTTACGCTATGCGCCGATCAGGCCTTGCCTCTATATGGCCTGGTTTCTTCACAACAGCCCTAAATGAAGAGAGTCTTGATACAGTCATAGCTAACTCATCAATGCTCGAGAAAGGGGAACTCCCACCATCGACGGTGAAAAATTTCCCTCGGCCAACCCTGCTGCAAATATATGGGATACCGGGCTATCCTCCCAGGACCTTACTGTTTTATGATACCGCAGGGGAAGTTTTTGAACGCGCCTCAGCTATTAGTAGATACGCAGGTTTTATTATGCGGGCCCATACCGTGCTATTTCTGGTTAGCATCCGTGACTTAGAAAATCCAGCTCCAGAAATGGCACGCCTACTCAATACGTACATAATTGGTTTAGAAGAACTAGGTGGCAATCCTAGTATGCAAAACCTTGTGGTGGTCCTTACCCAAGCAGACCGTTGGTTAGCTGCCATCGAGGGGTTTCCTAAAATTCGAGAGCACCTTGTACGGGGATCCATTGCCCACCTAGCCAATTCTGGGAACTATGTCCAGACTTTGCAGGCGATCTCGTCCGAACTCCGTTATTTCTTGCTAACAAAAGTTAATGCGCACGAGTTTGTCCATGCAGCGGAAAAATTCTTTAAATCCACACGGTTTTGCGCGGTTTCGGCTCTAGGAGCAGCGCCCATGGGACACAAACTACAAACGAAAGTTGTTCCCAAACGCGTGTTGGATCCATTAATATGGTTAATGGAATACTCCCTGACACCATGGCAAAGGTTTTTGATCAAACTCAGATCATGAAGGAGCCCCAATTGCCATCTGAGGGTGACCGTTTCGACAGTGTTTTCCTAGTTGTTAACGTGTCCAGCCCGGACCTTTCTGCTACAAATTTTTCACATGGATGCCGGTTCATTTAAACCCGACCAAAAAACAAGCTTATGAGCGGCCTAAAATACTCCGTGTTTGACGTACTTGCAACTGTAGCAGAGATACTCTTGTTACGCCGGAAAATCAAGACTGGCAAGAAAGAACTCGACGCGGTACGCGAGCAATTAAAGGACACCCTTCAAAACATCCCTGAATGGGCCAAATCCACTCTACAAAAACAAATCAGAGCCTCCGAAACATGGTTCGACAAAATTGCTTCTCTGGAAACACAGAGTTCTTATGCAGGGGATGATGTTGATACTCTTCGAACGATCGTAGAATCTCTGCAGGATGCCATTCGCACAGGTCGGGCGTTACTGGAAGTAATAAACGCCTCAGTGCGCAATGGGTTGGACCAACTAAGCTCACGAGTAATCCAAACATGCAGCATAGCCGAACAACAATTTACAGCACACCGAGAGCTAATAGAAAGATGGCTGGGGAAAGAAACAGCCTCAAGAATGACTAGCGTGTTCTCAAACGTAAAAGACATGATGAACCAAAAGAAGTATTCCGAGGCCGAAAAATTACTTGCTCACACCGCAAACCAGCTTCAAGAAAACATTCGTAAAGCCACAGAGCTTGAAGACAAACATCAAAAGCGCCTCTATCTGTTAAAAGCACTTAGACAAGTCTGCTCCGGACTAGGTTTTCAAGAGGTTCAGGAACCGTATTTTGAGCGCGAAAATTCATTACAAAGCAGGATTGTTTACCGTGTTGACACACTCGACAAAGGCCAAATCACTTTCTACCTAGCCCTTGACCACATAACAAGCCATTCCGAGATTGAGGAAAACAAATGCTTCGGTGAATTCGAGGAAATCTCAAAATTCCTAAAGGACCGTTTTGGGGTGATAACAAATTTCAAGCGACCTGAGCTCCCTGAACAACCCAAACTGATCCAGAAAGGCGAACTTGAAGAACCCACGGATTCCAGCGCGGCAGCTGCTGCTTAAATCACTCTCGTGAATAAAACGCCTTGTACATCACCGCATCAAATCCTTTGGCGAGAGTGGCGAAATACCAATGATGCCACTCTTGCAGCACAAATTTATGAGCTAGTTAAAGACAGCCCGGTCGGTTGGCCTTTTGTATTCTTTTGCACGATTTTAGGAGCAGTGTTTTTTGGCACAACAATAGGGATTACCATTACAGCCCTAGTAGCCAACGCGACCTGTTTTGGCGACCTAAATGTTTGGAAAATTACATGGCCTGAAACATTAAAATTTTTGCAGTACACCATTCCACTGTGCGCATTTCTGGGCCTACTCATAGGATATGTTTTCAAAAGGCACCTCTCGTGGGGCGACTGGATCACCTGGTGGGCACCTGGCCAGGATACAGGACCCTTAACGCAATTCATTGCAATCACAGCGATCCTCCGGGGTCTTGTTGGTATCATGATTATTAAACTGATTGGGATGTTGGCTCATCAAAAGTGGCCAGGGCCAACAACACTTTTAGCAACGGCATTGAGTGGTTACATAAGTGTTTTTGGGATCTTATCCCTCAGGGGTGAATTAGGATTTAGGAAGCTTTCTAGGCTCTTTTTCGGTCTGGTAGTAGCGTCAGGGTTAAGCACAAGTACCATGGAAGTTTCCCACTGTATTTTCCTTGCCATAATTGGTGGCATTAGTGGCCTAATTACCAGACTCGGCGGAATGCCAATTACAAATCTATTTTTACGCTGCTTATTTGGGTCGCTTATCGGACTTGTTCTCGTGGGGGTAAATCCATTCAACTCCCCTCTTTGGAACTTAGTTTGGGCTCACCTGAGTGTGCTCGCATGGGCCCTAATAATCATCGCATTGTTACTCATGGAGTCGACCCCATTAGATGGGCTGTTTATAACTGAATCACAATTCCCACCCGATCCCATGGCAGCCAGACCATACTGTTTCTGGTGGAGCAACAGACCATCACCGCTTGAAACCGAACAAGCTCTCGTAACTCTCGCACCGGCCTCGTGGCAACCACTACTTAAATCTATCGAGGCTCAGCGCCGAAACCCACCTCCTCCTGAAAACCTTGTAATGAGCCTCCAGCGGGTCTCATGGAAAGAACGATTTCTATCAAGGCAGGTGATTTTCTGGCTCGGCACCGAGTTAATCCCATACCTTCTACCGTTACTCCAGAATCAAAATACTGAGCTTGCCAAGGAAACAACCTGGTTAATCCGAGAAATTTCAAAAGACTCAGAAGCGCGCTTCCAAAAAAACTACCAATACGCTATCTGCACTAAATGTTATACCCGCTTTGAAAAACACTTTGTCGATCTACCTGGCCCATTCAACGCCTACTACTATGGATGTCGCACCTGCAAACAAAATAGAAACTACATACAGTGGGACGGCAAAATAATTGCCGTCCTAGATCATGCGATGGGCGCCGAATTTGTGATTCGAAAACAATCTTTATATGTCAACTGGCTGTTGTTAAACCGACTCTTCGACTTTGATGGGGTAGAAATTGTCCAAGCAACCGAAGAAGAGGTTGAGCGATTCATAATCCAAGTGCGAAATGACACCGATCCTGATAGACAAAAACAGTACAAATCGATGACCTGCCAGGTAATTAATCGCACTGCACTCACGCAAGAAACCATAAACTTGCTTGAAAACGTATTTGGTAGTGTAATTTTTCTGCAGGACGCTATATGTCCACCTGGATCAAAAACTTAATTGGGACCCTCGAACACTGCCCAGTCATTATACTTCACGGGAATGTGCGGGATAAATACATCGATGCTGAGGGCAACGTTTATCCAAATCTGACAGCACTCCTACAAAACGTAGCCCAAAAATTGCCTATAAGATTTCATGAACTAGTGTTTTTCGATCCTGCAACCCCAGAACGACGAATTACCCTACAGTCCGCTTCTCCCACTACCCCCTCCACCCAACCCCCGCTACCTGGATCCACCACAGATGAACTTCGCGCAACAGCACCTGTAGGTACAAGCCGACCTGACCAAGTGCGTGAACCGCCCACTCGGATGCTAGCGCGATGGATGCGGGAGCTTACTGCATCGGATATTAACCGGTTCGCGGTCCTTTATTATCTCGATAAATTTGTTGCGTTTCGCCAAACAGGATACAACGAGGAAGAACGCCAGACCCTTCTATGGCTTGAAAAACTTGTTGATAACGTAAAGCCCAATCACAGACTAATCCTGGTAGCCCTTAAAGACACAATGGTCCCACTTGAGCTTTATACAAATTCGCCTAACACTAACTTGATTGCCATCCCCATGCCAGACAAGGCCGACCGGCTTGCATACTTAAAACATCGATTAGGTGAACACCAACATTTGGAGCTTGTAGCAGATCTTACCGATGGTTTGTATCTAAAGAACCTCGATCATATAGCTGACGCCATTAGGAAATCTCCTGAACTCTCTGCCCGGGAGCTCCGCCGGTTACTAAACAAATATCGCTTGGGCGAACAGGCTGATTATTGGAGCGCTCTAAGCATAGAAAAACTGAACGATGCCTTCAGTTGGTTCGTCGAGGAAGAAGGTGTCAAAGGGCAGGACGAAGCGGTCCGCGAAGTAATTGACCTGCTTTGCATGGCCCGAGCGGGCCTTTCTGGAATAGCCTCAGGTACACCATCTAAGCCACGCGGCGCTTTATTTTTCGCTGGGCCAACCGGTGTGGGCAAAACCTTCCTGGCCAAAAAACTCGCTAAATTCCTATTCGGAACTGAAGAAGCCTTCCTTCGGTTCGACATGAGCGAGTTTAAAGAAGAGCATACGGTGAGCAAACTCATTGGTTCCCCCCCAGGATATGTAGGTTATGAACAAGGAGGGATGCTCACCAATGCAGTTAGACAGCGTCCGTTCTCGGTGATCCTCTTTGACGAAATTGAAAAAGCCCATCCCAAAATTATGGATATCTTCCTACAAATCCTTGATGAAGGCCGGCTCACCGACAGCCGCGGCCAAACAGTTTATTTTACCGAGACAGTAATCATATTCACCTCCAATATAGGCACCCGCACCACAGATTTTCATGGTCGACCCGTCAACGAGCGCCAGCAAGTCGATGCGATAATCAATGACGCTACGATCCCCCACCATCAAAAGAAAAAGCTTTTGCACGAACATTTCAGGAAAACTGTGGAACAATTTTTCATGTACGAAATCTCCCGACCCGAACTTCTAAACCGGATCGGCAATTGCATCGTTCCATTCAACTTCATACACACGGAAGAAACACAAACCAAGATTGTCACTTCACATCTACGGCGGATAAAAGAGGAGTTCGAAGATCGATATCGGTTAATGGGTTACAAGCTCGATTTTGCCCCTGAGATTGCAAAATGGTTAGTTGAAAAATATGGCGATCAAATGACAATCTTTGGAGGACGCGGCATAACAAACGCTATCGAATTCGAGATCATTCGGCCCTTGGCCCGAGCAGTGTTGCGAGCCGAAAACCAAACCCGAAAAAATGTAGTTTTCCATGTGCGAACAGACGCAGGGAAAATTGTCATTCGAAATGAGTAAATAATCTGATGCCCTTAACCCGTATTACAAACAAACTAACGGTAAAGACTAGCGAATCGGTGGCGTTGGTGCTGGACGCATCAGAAAGTGCACTTGACCATTGGCCAGAAATAGCAACGACTGCTACAAACCTGATCGATATCCTTCCGTCGGGTGTGATTCAAGGGTTATGGTTTCTGGGTAACCCCAAAAAATACCCCGCAGCTGATTTCCACACTAAAAACTCTGAGTGGTTTGCTGAAAATAAAAACCGAATCAGTCTTATTACCCCAGTAATGGAAACCCTTACAGCACCCGATCAGACAAAGATCGTTGTACTTGGGAACGGCCCTATCTTTGACTTAGCAGATTGGTGGTTAAGCTACGCTGAGAACTTCATTCTAATTAATTTTGGTACACCCCTGGCTGAAAGGCTTGCCCGTCGCGAATTATCAGCAGTTGCTGCCTCAGACCTAACTCAACAAGTTTCGGACGCAGTGACAAGAATTGAGATTTACAGCGGTGCATTAGCCCCAATACGGTGGGATAACCCCGCTTACGAGGTGGGCTACGACGGGACGCAATTCAGCCTGCGTGCCGAACAAGCGGCGAGCTTCGAGGTCACAATTACTTGGCTAGGACCCACAACACAATCTATCGAAGCAATCGTAACAAGGGCTAGCGGCAAAAAACAAACCTTAAGGTTGGATCCGGTTGAGAACTTTTCACAACCCGCACCTGAAGAGTGGATCCCGCTAACCAAGGCCGAAGTCGATTTGTTCAACAATGTGATTCAACATCAATCATTTTTTTGCCCAGTTTGTGGCACGAAACATAATTGGGATGTGATCCGGTGCCTCGATTCGCCCTCCATTCTCGGTCAAATAATCTATCCTACCGTTCAAAACTTAAAGCCGAGCGCCTTCGTGATCTTTAAAAAAGACGGCGAAAATGTCAGTGTCCGTGCTTATCCGAACACAGTTTTGGAACTGAGCCCGGACACCATTGCAGTTTATACTCCCCAAACACTCCGCATATTAAAGTTCAATGAACAAACCCAAAACTGGATCGATACCAATACCGCCTTCCCACAGTATGCTCAACTTGACCGAGGCATATATGCAATTGTGGTTCGATAGGATGGGGTTCCCTATACTAACGATCCCCCAATGCGCCCTGGAAATGTACTTATGGCCTTTCACAAAATTCCAACTTGAACAATTCTTGGTAGAAACCAACGCCTTCACCGATTCGTGGTACGAAGAATTGATCCTCCTCAATCCACGACAATCTTATACCCAAATTTCCCCCAGTACTGTGGTGCACGCTTTCGCTACTGGACTCCTCTTCAGGGAAGCCGAACTGATTACAAAATGGCGTGGTGAGGGATTCCGATTGCCAACAGCCAACGAATGGAGGTCCCTTTACAGTTTCCTCAATAGCTGCACAATAGAAGCTGTCGATCTGGAATCGGTTGTCAAAACCGTTCCAAGCCCTCCCGCCCGCGCCCTATTCGGGGCCGTTTCTCAAACCTCCACCTTAGCTTGGTCAAAACTTTCTCTAATGCATGACGGCTTGGTGGAATGGGTCATCACAGACCAAGGACCTGCAGGGCTGGGGTCGCCTTCATATGAGCTTTATCCTAACTTGTGGGATCCGATGACGGACTTTGTAGTGCCTATTAGCAGCACCGAGAGGATCAAATACTTCGGTTTCCGACTTGTTCGCACAATTTCGCAAAATGGAAGCACATAAAAGTTTAACTGCTGCACAGCTGATATATACGAATGTGGAGGCGAGCCTCTCGCCCACCCGCAGAGGCGGGTACCAAACCCTTTGTTATACCCACGAACTGATAACCCCCGAAGACCTCGAAGAAATTGAGCCCAGATTGTTTTATACACCATCGGAAATACAACCCGAAAAACTGGCTTTCTTTCATCTCACGTCAGGGAAGGTCGCCCTCACAAGAATCGTTCCTATTGAAGCGCCGGACGAGTTTGGTCGAAAAGGTAGGTACCTTGCACACTGCTTAGTGTTTAATGCCAAAGAATTTATTGGGGCTGAAGTCTCACCATTTGACGTGATCCGCAATTTCAAGTGTCTTAACTCGTTGTCGGAAGCACTAGATGCTTTCGATCGGAAATCGGGTTACATCCCACCAGCGATTATTTCAGTACCAAGCGCACCTAGGCCGGATGAGAATACGCTCCCACTAACCTGGCCCTGGGTTGTGGTACGCGACTTGTGGTTAATAACACTGAAATCCGCTTTCTCGGAATTTCCAACAATTGAAATTATTAGCGCGCCAAACATCGTTGCCGAGGTAATAGAGTTGGCCCTCTTTTGCTTGCCCCCATCAGAGACATGGCGAATTTCTTTCGATACCTACTTTTACAAAGGTAATCCGGTAACCACGCCTTACCATATGGTCGGCCTACTTGCACCTAGCAATCGGATTGCAGCAGTAGTCGATCCTAGCAAACCATCAATTCGCACTCCGGACCCAATTTCGCCAGAAAGCTCGATTGAAGAGTTTGTTTCCTCATTAGTCCTAAGGGAGCAAATCCAAATGTTTCTCAGTAACAAATCGCTAGTATTCCAAACCGCGCGGTTCCTAGATGGTGAGACAGTGCCCCCACCAGAGCTAAGCCAAGCTTCCAGTGAGATCTTGCAGCTAAGCAAAACCGTCTGGGGTAAACGCATCGAAACCAGAATTTCCGATCTAGTTCATGGCCTATTCCCCCCGAGACTTGCTTCAATTGTGACCAATCATCTTATCGAGTCCCGCCCGCTTCCGGAGCTGATCCGATTCCTCTCACAAAAACCATCGTATGAGGAGTTATCCCAACTCCTTTGGGACGGCTTGTTGCAAAGAAATGCCCTAGCAGAAACCACACTTTTACGAGAATTGAGACAATTCGTTAAACTACATCCACATCCAGGTCTTGTCTTTCTTTGTCTTTGTTGGAGCAATCAGCTCAAAGCTCTTCAACAATTCCTTGCAAGCTTAAGCCAAGATGAATACAAAAATCTTGTTGAAATCGCCTTGAATCATCGCCTTTGTCCTCCAAACGCATTAATCGCCGCAGACAAAATAAGAGCGTTTCTTGAGGTATGGTTGCCACGGTATCAGGAATCAGAACTAGTGCCCCTTGTCCAAACGCTACTCAAACTTGGCCAAATTGATGTGCTGAACCACGTGCTGCAACACGCTCAAGGATTTCCCCCGGAAGCAATAAAACAACTAACCCATGTTCTAAAGACAGCCCAACCAACTTCTACGCATGCACTCAAAGGAAGACTGCATAGAATATTTAAGACAATTAAAGCCAGTCTACAACAATTAATACGGAAAAACCATCCTGACCTTCTGTAACATCACCAAAACCGCCTCGTGAATAATACCGCTTGCCTTTCCCCTACCCAACGTACCCTACCAAATCGCAAATAGTAATTTGGCAGCTGTGTACCCTCTCCACATACTATTGTGAAGCACTGTAAGCTCGATTCGCGAGCCCAAACCCTCTACCGAAACAAAGCGAGCGGAAAGGCATAATCCAAATCTGTGTTAATCTTTGTGCAACTCGTTTGGCTAGGTTACGAGAAAATTTACCATCCTTTTACGCCATCCCAGGTCCATGACCTAAAAAGTCGAGTCAAACTCGTACAAGCCAGAAGAAACCCTATACACGACATATTTTCCGGAGGTTTGGATGCGCTTAGGGTGCGAAGCTGCCCGGGTTACCGGATTAAAAACTTTCACTGTGCCTCTGCCGTTATTGAACACAAATACATTTGCCTCGGAACCGGGAGGAATTTGTACTCTAAGTTTGTATCTGCCAGGGGAATTCGTCCAGGAAACCCCAATTCTCCCGCGGACCGACTCGTAGAATCCACTTGCGGCGAGGATTTCATTTAGGACGGACGGCTTAATAACAAATTCTTTAAATCCCGGTGCCGACTCAAGCGGTTGGATCCCAAGCAAATCATGGTACAACCACTCAATCACCGATCCTAACATGAAGTGGTTATGGGACGAAGTAAGGTTTGCATCCCACGATTCAGTAAGAGTGGTTTCCCCCAAGAGGATTTGGTAAACATAACCCGGTTTGTTTGATTGCGTGACCATTTTGTATACGATGTCCGATTTGTCGTTGTCGGCTAATGCTCGCAATACGAAACGAAATCCTACGTCCCCAGCTGTTGGGCCGTAATCGTTAGCCTCGATAGAAGCAACCAAATTACTTAAAACCACAGATTTAAACTTGGTGGGAACTATCCCCATTGCAAGCGGAATTGCATTAGCAGCTTGCGAGCCCGTGCTATAAACACCCCGTTTGAGATCGAAGAACCGTCTATTAAATGCAGCCTTAATGGATTCTGCGCGCTTGCTATAGTACTTAGCCTCGGTATGACGCCCCAAAACACGTGCTACTTTGGCCATAGTCAATGCGTCATAAAAATAAAATGCTGTTGCAGTAAATTCTGGCGGGGTTAATTGCGCAGCGCCCGGCTTTTCAGGTCCGAGATCGTACCAATCACCGAGTCCTTCACTTAAAATCTCGTTTGTAGCCCGCGACTCTAGGTACGTGAAATATCGCTGCATCATAGGATAAGCCTCCTGGAGTAAATTTGTATCCCCGTTAAAAACGTATTGTTGCCAGGGTACTAAGATTGAAGCGCTTCCCCACTCTGCTGCTGCACGGAATGTACCTTTAAACCGTGTATATTCTGGCGCAATGTTTGGCACTAAACCCTCCTCAGTTTGTGCATCTTTCATATCCCGGATTGTTTTCATGAAATTCCGAGCAAGGTCGAACTCATACATAAGTGAGGGGCCATTTAAATGACATTGCTCTAACCAACCGAGCTTTTCCCTGTGTGGGCAATCAGTGAACACATTCTGGAGATTGGACCGCTGAGCCCATCTGACCAAACTCCGGATTCTTTGGAGCCAGGGGTCGCTGCACTCAAAACTACCACTTTCAGGGGCAGTACCATGGACTACCAATCCAGCCGCATCAACCAACTTTGCGCCTTCCTCGTTTGAGTTCTGGGGATAAAGTTCCACCTGTAAATATCTACATCCAATGTACCAAAATCTGGGAGACCAATCTTCCACTCCGTGCTTACCCTTAAAAAATTCGCACCAATAAAAACCTCGCTCTGGTTTAGCACCCATGGTGCGCTGGTTAACCAAACCATGCTCATCAAGAACTTCACTAGGCCGTATGACAACCCGCGTTCCTGCTGAGCCATTCACACGTATCCAGGGAATATGTGAAGCATTTTGGCCAAGGTCTACAATGTAAACATCCCCTCCTGAGTCAGTATTGATTATGTGTTTGATCCCTATAGGCTTATTAGTATGGACCACCTTTATTGGCCACGGTGAATCCTGCACCCCTTTTAGCTGTCTTGGATCTATAGGGATGCACGAAACTGTTCCCCACTTTTCGTCATTAAATCCCGGTTCTGCCCACCCCTCCTCTTCTAAACGCCCGTCGTAATCTTCTCCACCATATATGCTGCTGAAAATAATTGGGCTCTTTGATACCCTCCAATTGCAGTCGGATGTTATCGTCTCTCTTGTGCCGTCTGGATATTCCACCTGGAGTTGACAAAGTACGCGGAGTGGCCCCTGTTTTCGGGTAAACTTTGCAAACCTGTGATTGCGCACCACGTTGTACATTCCTGGAGCCACTTCCACCCCAATAGTATTGGTCCCCGGCCGCAATAAGGCCGTAATTTCATACGTATCATAAAAAATGGTCTTTTCATACGCACTCCAAGCCGGGGTAAAAAGTCGGTCACCTACCTGACACCCATTTAGAAATGCTCGGTAATGACCAAGCGTGCTAAAAAAAACAATCGCTCTTTTAGGCGTTGATTTTAACACAAACTCACGCCGGAACCTCACCACGTTGGATTCTTCATTGCTAAGAATCCAAACGGCGCGCCAGTCATTTGAGTTGATTACTCCAACGATAAACCACGCTGGTTCACTCCAAGATGACGCCCTCCCATTCACATCCCAAACACGCACTTTCCACCACAATTTACATCCCGACTCTAACGGTTTCCCCACATATGGGACCCGAAGGTGTTCGCTCGATACAATCCGTCCGGAATCCCAATAATCTGCTTTGCCAAGCTCAAGTAACTCCGGTTCGCCCGCCACCAGAATTTGATAGGCGGTCTGCCGGTCGCCATTAAAGTCGCTTCTTAATCTCCATGAAAAAAACGGGCGGTCTGAATCTACCCCTGCGGCGTTAGGAACCCCATTGACCCGCAAATCATACGGTTGCAGGCCAGCCTGGGAGAGCTGCAAAGTTAGGAAAGCACAAGCAAAAGAGACCCACAGCACCAAAATCCTCTTCATGTCTCTAATCCCACTATCTTTAAAACAGCTGCGTATTTACACGGCGGTTCAGGCGGAAGCCATACCTTTAAACCTGTATGATCCTGCTCCCACCGTACGGGAGCGTTTGTGCCTAATAACTGGACCGATCTGATTCGCCCCGCCACATGCGGTTGACCAATGGCCAAGGAATCGATTCTCAGAAACCGCGTCTCAGGCCAACCCATAAAAAACACATACAAAAGCCGGTCGCCACACATAAACCGCACGTCTTGGTGAGTTAACGGGACCCGCAAATACTCAGTGTATTTGGCGTTAGGGTCTACCTTATGACGAGTAGGACCTGCCCCCCATATCTTCCATGGCCGAGATTCAAATATTGCTTCGCGATTCACACTAATCCAATCCGTAAGCTCATGTATAATCCGAAGTTCTTCAGAATCCAGTGTACCATCACACCTGAGCGGAAAATTCAGAAGCAGTCTACCGCCCCGCACAATAATATCCACGAACATATCCACTATTTGTTTTGGGGTTTTGTACACGGCTTTTATGTCATAATGCCAATTCCCAATACACGTACACGTTTGCCAAGGAGCTGGCCACGGATCCTCAACCACTCCACGCTCCTTGTCCAACACGCAAATACCCTGTCCGGCCTGTTCAATGCTTTTACATGTATAGACTGCTTCTAACCGGCCACCATTTGCACGAAGGTTAACGTTATAAAAATGCGCAACTACATCCAAACCAATTGAGCCAAATGGGATCGGCCCATCGCAATAAAGCAAGTCTGGTTTGTACTTGTCTATCAGGTCTTTGATTCGCAAGGACCAGTGAACTTTCCACTTCTCTGGGATACCTTCCTCGTCCCAAGGCAACTTCCGATATACTACAGGGCAATCCCCATAAAGATCACTATACTGCGGATCAGAACCGTCATACGGAATCCCAGCATATGGACCTGAAGAATCACACCCCCGAGCCACTGACATCCACTTGTACGCCATCCACAAGTGATCGCTGACCCCAAAACGCATGCCATATTTCAATGCAGCTTTTCGAAACAATCCCACTACATCCTTCCGAATCCCAAAGTTTACAGAATTCCAACGTGTATGAGCTGAGTTCCATAGGTCAAAATTATCAACATGAACCCCCATACTGACAAAATACTGTGCACCCATCCGCCTATATAGGCGCACCAAATAATCCGGATCAAAATTGCGCCCATGCCAAGTATCAATAACGTCTTTGTACCCGAACACAGAGGGGTGTCCATACCTCACAACGTGATATCGATATTGGCGGGTCCCTTGGATATACATGTTCCGTGCATACCAGTCACCGTACTCAGGGGCAGACTGGGGACCCCAGTGAGCCCAGATACCTAAACGCGCGTTTTTAAACCATTCAGGCACCTCGTAATCCTTCAATGAATCTATTGTACCTGCAAAAGTGTTTTTCCGCAAAGTACTAACCCGGGAAACGCATGGGGTTTTCTTTTGACTACTCCCTGCTGCAAATCCACAAATTCGCACCAACGGAAAAAACATCACTGCACAAACAAGCCTCCTCAGCATCTCGCGTCGCGTAAGCTTTCCACGCGAAGCAAAATCTTTCAGCTGTCCTGCCGTAGAATTGTTTGAAGCCTCACCCACACCCATTTTTACTTTACTTAAAGTTTAGCAAGTCCCGGCGCGCGCAAAAGGGAAATCGTATTCGTCAGATCACGTCCACGTGCTCCCAACTAGTTGGCTATAAACATTTATTGCCAAATTGCACATAATGGTGCATACAATTCACGTGCGCTCAGTTCCAATTTTCTTGATATTAATAGCTGCAAACCTGATGGCAGGTCCCACGAAACTACCTTCTGTGAAGGTAGGGTCAACGGTTTATAGCAACGCGGTGGTAATGCTTGTCACTGCCACGGATATATACTTCAAGCACGATGGTGGTGTAGCTAACGTAAAACTCAAATTTTTAGAGCCCGAACTCCAAGCGCGATTTGGATATGATCCGGCAGTGGCAGCTGCGGTAGAACGTACACTTTTAGAAAGGGAAAAACAGTTTAGTGAAGCCGTAGCACGTCAAATTGCCGCCAACCTTATGCGCCAGATTCGTGGTCCAGATTCCTTGGGGAATCATAGCATTTCAGATCCCCTCACTAGCCACTCCTTAGTTAACAAACCATTACCACAGTTCGAGGTAAATAAATGGCTCACCGATAAACCAATGCTCACAAACCGGCTTGCCCTAATTTTCTTTTGGACCACCGAAAGCCTACCTTGTCGCACCTATATCGAGTTGTACAATAACTGGCAGAAGAAGTTTGGGGATGACTTAATCATAGTTGGAATCTGTACTGAATTGCCTGAGACTATAATTGGTTTCACTGAATTGCCCGTGCAGTTTGCGCTTGCAGCTGATCCAGAAAAGAAAGCAGCCCAAACGCTTGGCGTTACCGAAGTCCCTCACATTATACTAGTTGACCCAAAAGGTATTGTTCGATACAAGGGCCATCCCGCTGCCATAACCGAAAAAACCATAAAAACCTTAATCGAATTCTTTTCAACTCCTTCGGAACAGCCTTCAGCCGAATAACCCAGCGCAAATAATAGTGGCTCTGAACTCCGGAGATGCGAGCACTGACAGAACTTACCTCTTTTAAAGACGCTAAAGATTTCAGCGATTTTTTGTCTGCAAATGGTATCGAAAACCGAATCGAACTTGTACCACCGGAACGCTGGGTTGTATGGGTCATTGAAGAAGACGACCTTGCTCAAGCACGTACACTCTTAGAAAAGTTTAAGGCAAACCCACATGCCCAAGAAATTCAATCCACAATAAAGCTATATCGGGATGGACAAGCTTTAACCACTAAACTCTCCCACCAGCGAGCCAAAATAAAAAGCATTACTAGACATTACCCAGGCCCAGTTCATGTAAGGGTCACCATTGGTCTGATCATTGTTTCCGTGGTTGTATCAATATTGACGGGATTCGGTCAGCACGATCCGTTTGGGATTTTAAGTTGGCTATCGTTCAGCAACGTTCCTAAAGAAGCACCTGAAATTTTTTCTGGCCAAATTTGGCGTCTGATCACCCCCATTTTTTTGCACTTTTCTCCCTTACATCTGATTTTTAACGTGATTTGGATTTACGATTTAGGTCGCGGCCTCGAAACAACGCTAGGAAAGTTGAGGTTTATCGCTCTAGTATCCATTATCGCCATTTTTTCCAACTTCCTCGAATACACCCTTGGACACTACCTGTTTGGTGGAATGTCGGGAGTCATCTACGGACTGGCTGCGTTCATCTATGTCTCTCAAAAACTGGATCCGTTCTTCACGTTATACCTTTCGCCTACAGCGGTAGCAATCCTAGGCGCATGGCTAATTGTTTGTTGGACACCACTAATTTCCGGAGTGGCTAACTATGCCCACATTGGCGGCTTAGGAGCTGGTGCACTACTAGCTCTTCTCCGCTATTACTACAACTCTCGGCGCAAGCAATCGTGCGAATAGAGGTCCAAATCTACTCAGTAACCTCCTTTAAAAACTTAGCTAGAGGACAACTTTTTAATTCTCGGAGACCTTCCACGAATGCCCGGGCGTTTAAATCTGCTCCTGCGAAGGTGGTGTGTGTGTTGTCATTGGCGGTAAAATACGCCTGCTTAATTTGCTCTGGGGTCAAACCCACCCACTTGTGCATTACAATATTATACAAGTCCACAAAACATGCATTTTCTTCTTTTGCCACAAAATGAGCCCAAACAGCATACTGATTGGTTTCGATATTACTTAGTTCAACAGGTCTCCGGGGGACCCGAGGTACAGGTGAACAAACGATCGGGATCATACCAGCCTCGCGAGCCTCACGAATGTACTTCCTAATGTACCAGCCATAAGTATGGACCACTTCTCTTTGCCGTGTTATTGGGTTGTAAATCTCTTTAGTTTCATCACCTAAACCTGGCAACGTTCCCCGGGCTCGATTTGTATCATCCAAGGGTCCCGCGTCATTATGCCCAAATTGCATAATGACAAAATCACCTTTCCTCGCGCCCGCGAGGACGTTACTCCACCACCCTTGTGTTCGGTATGTTCGGCTACTTCGCCCACCCTTAGCATGATTCTGTATCTCTATCCGATTCGTGTCAAAATATTGCCAAACAACATCACCCCACCCTTTAAACTCACCACTGGAATTATGCACGGTGGAATCACCTATGATAAATAGAACTGGCTTACCTTCGGGCCTGCTAATCTGCGAGGGATCCAAGGGAGTAGCAGGTAAATTGGCTGGGTGAACTTCGGCCTCCACCATGTTCATTATCGGTAACATCAAACCCAAGGCAATAAAAACGACTACTAAGCTTTTCATGGGCCCGCACACTATCACAAAGTTCTTCCGTAGCAACTATTTTTGCTCACCCACAATTAATCTAAAACTTAATTAGAGAAAGACACGCCCCTAATCAATCAACTGGGTTTTTCCTACACGGTATTGCGCCCAAAAACCAAAAATTCACACCTTGGACCTTGATCCACCAAGGCTATTTTGAACCAAAGCCGTTATCTCAAATAAAACGGTTTCCAATCCCACCTACCGCGATCGAAGGGGATTACTCCCACTCAATTGTCCCAGGTGGTTTACTTGTTATGTCATAAACACACCGGTTTACCCCTTTTACCTCATTAACTATGCGGCTAGCTATGGCCTCTAATAAATTATACGGAAGGCGGACCCAATCTGCGGTCATGCCATCCTCAGACTGAACTATCCGCACCGCCACTACGTAATCGTACGTACGTTCGTCTCCCATCACCCCAACAGTTTTAACCGGCAGCAAGACCGCAAAGCTCTGCCACACCTTATTATACCAACCACTTTTTTTCATTTCATCCACAACGATCCAATCTGCCTTTCGAAGTGTTTCGAGTCTATTCTTGGTGACCTCCCCAATGATCCGCACTGCAAGTCCCGGTCCAGGGAAAGGTTGTCGCCAAATTATCTCGTCTGGCAGTCCAAGTTCTTTTCCTAATTTACGTACTTCATCTTTAAAAAGGCAGCGAAGAGGTTCAACCAGGTGAAATTTCATCTTTCGGGGCAAACCACCTACATTATGATGACTCTTAATTAGAGCAGCCGGGTTACCGCCAATTGGGACCGACTCGATCACGTCGGGGTATAAAGTGCCCTGTGCGAGAAACTTTACAGGACCCACTTTTTTGGCTGCTGACTCAAACACTTCGATAAAGGTCCGCCCGATAATCTTGCGTTTCCGTTCTGGGTCAGTAACACCACGCAACCTCTGTAAAAACAACTCGCTTGCATCCTCATAAATTAGTGGGATCCGAAACGTCTTCCCAAAAACTTCACGTACCAACTCAGGTTCTTTTTCGCGCAACAACCCGTTATTTACAAAAATGCAGGTCAAACGATCCCCAATAGCTCGGTGAATCAACGCAGCAGTCACACTTGAATCAACCCCACCACTAAGCCCTAAGATCACTCGCTCAGTGCCCACTTGCTCACGTATTTGCCGAACTGCAAGCTCAATAAAGTTCTTCATTGTCCAACTTCGTCCACAGTCGCATATCCTGTGCACAAAGTTGGAAATTATCGTTAAACCCTTTGGGGTATGAGACACCTCCGGATGAAACTGAAGGCCATATATGCGCCGTTTAGGGTCCTCAATCGCCGCATATTCAGAGTTCTCAGTTGACCCAATCACCCTAAATCCAAACGGTAACTTGGTAAGTTTATCACCGTGAGAATTCCAAACTTGAATCTGTGACGGCAAACCCACAAAGAGTTGGGATTTTCTCAACACACGTAAGATACTTTTCCCATATTCTCTTTTCGAACACGGTTCAACTTTCCCCCCCAACATATCCGCGATCACTTGCAAACCGTAGCAAATTCCCAGTACCGGTACTCCAAGCTCAAAAATCTGTGGGTCAGGTCGGGGCGCACCTTTTTGGTACACACTCGCCGGCCCACCAGAAAGGATTACCCCTTTTACGCTTTGGTTCTTTAATTCACTCGCAGGCGTATCAAAACGAAGGATCACCGAATAAACCCTACACTCGCGAACGCGGCGAGCAATCACCTGAGTATACTGGGAACCGAAATCAAGAATGGCTATCGTGTCAGACATCTGGGAGTCCCCTCACCCTTACTAAAAAACTTACTCACAAGCTACATTATTGGGAGCGCACTACGCGGATTTCCCCGGTCCGCGGGTTATAATCCCATCTATATCCCCCCGGAAGCTGAGGTAGCGTATGTAGGTATCCGCTACTGACTAGTTCTTCTAATGTAGAAGGATAACGACCTTCAGAGGCGTAAAACATTTGGATTGCTTGTCTGACGCTTGTTATGTCCAATACTTTTTCGGCGTGTATCTTGGCTTGTCCAACCGCCCCAAGATAATCAACGGGTGCAGTCAGTGGGTTTTGTGTAGCTTGGTTGGTAGCAGCGGAACTGGACCGGTTTTCACGTTCCTTGCTGCATCCAGTAATCAAAAAAATCACGACCACTATAAGAATCAGCTGAACCACCTTCATAATCCATTCTCTGAAATGTACCTTATCGCTTAGCATAATACCGATCAACTATTTATTACCTCACCAGCCAATAGCATCTTCTATCGTGTCGACTCCTAGAAAGTTGACAGGATGACAAATTCCGGTGCTGCCTCAGAACATAATAGCCTGTCTAATCTCTGCTTCTACGGCGTTCCCATAAAGCTTTCTTACCAGCCGTAAACCAAACTGAATCGATGCGCCTGCTCCATTTGCAGTTACCACGTTCCCATCTTCAACAACGCTCTCCGAAGTTAATGCATCCTGTAATTCTTCCTTCACAGAAAAATGTGCAGTGTACCTTTTCCCGGCTAAGATGCCAGCGTCAAACAAGATTAGCGGTGCGGCGCAAATAGCTGCAACCACCTTTCCTTCCGAATAGAAAAGCTTAGCCAAGTTCACAATTCTTGTATCTGTTCGGAGTTTTTTAACCCCTGGGCCACCAGGCAACAGTAAGCAGTCGAACTCTTTGGGATTCGATAGTTGCTCCAATAGAAGTTCAGCAATCAGCTTTATATTACTTCGACCCGTAACAGTTAAGGAATCTGTTGCAGATGCGATGGTTACTTCAGCTCCTGCCCGTCTAAGAAGGTCTATTGGAGCTACTGTTTCAATCTCCTCAAATTGATCTCCAATCACACACAATACGCGCTTCTTCATAGCAACGTTTCTTCACAAAATAAATTTTGTTTCTGCTCAATTTGCCAACCAAACGCTTCACGTCCCCAGCGGGGTTCTTGAGGCTAGTGTGCAAGTGATTAGGATGGTTGTAGCCTTAAGCGCTAATTCTAAGGGAACTATTGGCTTACAAATGAAGTCATACCCACATTCTGCACCCCGAAGCCTGCTTTCGAAATCATCCAACACAGTCACGAAGATTACGGGGACATTCTGATATCCAGAGAACGTTTTTATTCGCGTACAAAGTTCAAAGCCATTTATATCGGGCATCAATACATCCGTAACCACAAGATCATACTTTTTATTCAGCAACTTTGTGATTGCTGTTTGTGGATCTGTAGCGGTGTCTACCTTTAGCCCAGCTTTACGAAGCGCTCCAGCCATTATTCGGTTACTAACTATGTCGTCATCAACAATCAAAACTTCGGCTGAGATTCGGCCTTCTTTAGGACCGACGTTAACTCCGGTCATAAGAAGCTCTTCCAAGCACGACATTGCACGCTGGATGGTATGCAAAATAGATGGTGTGACCCCAAAACTGCCAGCTAGTAGTTCAAACAAGAGTGCTTCAAAAGCGTTGCAAAGCAACTCAATCAACCCCAACCCTCCCATTGCGGCTCTTCGCCCCACAAAATGCACACGCTGATACAAATTTTCCAGGGCCACCCTGCCAGCATTTGTCTGGGCAACAGCTACATAGGCATCACAAAGCTGCCGCAAGCGGCGTGCCTCTTCAACTCCACCAGTGAGAAACTCTTCGCGTATTTTCGCAACCATTACGGGGTCCAAAGATATATCAGAAATGCTTCCCGGCTCCGTCGCGGATCCACTCAGTTTTGGTCTGCTAGCTCTTGGCTGGCCTTCCACAGCCAAAAGCTGGCTGGTATCACTCACACCCGTCCTCCCAGCAAATATGTCTTGTACACATTGAAGCAGCAAACTTGGAGTGCAGCTGGATTTAAGCAATCCCTTTTCCGCCCCTAAAGCCATCGCCTGTTCAGCCAGTTCCGTCATATATGCGTTGGAAAGCACTATTACGGGTATGTTTTTTAAATTGTTATTCCCCCGGATAAACTTCAACACATCCACTCCATTCAACTTTGGCATCATAAGGTCTAATACCACCAAATCCGGTTTCAAGGTGGTCAGCGCTCGCATTGCAGCAAGCCCATCCTCCGCCGTGGCCACTCGATAACCGGCCTTCTCCAATTGTCTCTGATATACCTTTAGCACAACGGGATCGTCATCCACCAGGAGCACTAATTTCCCTGTGGAATTACCCGAGTTAGGCGCTTTCTTTTGCCCTGGAACCATCATGGCTTTTCAAACATTACCCTGTGCCTAGTTGCAACCGTTCATCCGTATCTAACATCTGCGCTAAGTTTGGCCAATTCGTCTGGTTAAGACTATTAAATGCATGAAGATATACGGCCACCTGTTCAGCCGGATATTTTGACAACAACAACTCAACCGCGGCCTTGAGCTTGGCATCCTCAACGCCTGCTGGTAATTCATCGACAATCCCATTTTCGTGCTTTATGCCAAGCTCATCAAGAAAATCTTTAAGCATCTCTGTTTTAATTTTCACCAGCCAGTTTTGTAGTAGCGTTATTGCTGCCGGCTCTAATCTAGGCCTGCACACCCATTCGCGTATTATTCGGTGTTGCTCAGCCCTAGGTTTCCGCTGCAAAAACTCTGGCCTTACCCGCTGGGCTTCCGCCACAGCTGCTAACACACTCTTATACGACTCGCGATCATTTTGATGAAGCTGTTCAACTATCTCATACGCCAGCTTCTCCGAGATGAATCCAAATATTTCGTGTGCAGCTAGCATACTCTTTGCCAAATTATTACCTTATATCGCTAAAATTGACACTTTAAATCTTGCGCACAAATTTTCACACTCTAGGCGATCCAGTACCAGTGTTTTGTCCCCCTCGAAACCTAGCACAGAAACGCCCGCCCGGCTACAATTAAGCACAGTTTCAGGTCCGATACACGGTATATCAAATCGCATGTCGTGGCCTTCCTTAGCCACTTTAACAGCTACCGCCCCCCCTTTTTTCCCAGCTAATTCACCCCCTCTTAAAATGCACTGATCAGTACCCTCAAACCCTTCCACAGCAAGGACCACCCCCCGCTTCACAACCACCGTCTGTCCAATATCAAGCCTGGCTATCTCCTTTGCTATACGGTACCCAAACTCCAGGTCTGACATTACACGGGAATCAATAGGAGGACCCATCCGAAACCCTACGGAAGGCATTAGCGGTTTTAACCATGGTCGTGGATCTACCAATTCAATCCCGTCCTTGGCAAGTTCCTCCGCTACCGCACCGAAAATCGTATGTGCATTCTTTTCCTTCAATCTGAGCAAAACACCTAGGGCACGTAAATCCAAGCGCGTTTCAAAGATATTTCGGGGCGCTACTTGCCCAAGCATTACACATTGCCGGACACCGGCTTGCTTGAAAACTTTTATCAGCCTCCCCAATTGTCCAACCCGAATCCAGTGTAATTCATCTACCAACCCCTCAAGCGCAGGATCTGTTTCTCCTTCAAACCCAACTGCTATAATCCGCAAATGAGAAGTCTGTTTGACAATACGAGCAAACTCTATGGGCAAAAGTTTGCTGCCCGCTATTAATCCCACAAGCCTTGTGTTGTTGGTGGAACCTTCCATGGGGCCTATATCTATTTCCGATACACCCTACAGTAAAAGGATACCCGTTAGGGCCCTTTCTGCCTTCCGAACACCACACCAAATACTATCAAAAGTGCGGCCAAACACAAAAATGGCAATAGAGAAAGCGCGTCTGCGTATGGACCAACACTAAAGGGATTGCCTTTAGTTGTCCAGGCAGTGATTCGTCCGATCAGATTACCTAAAGTGCCTACCGAGATTGCGATTATGATTCCTGCCATAGCCCCTCCAGCGATATAACCACTTGCAAGCAGAACTCCGCCGTTGTGATCAGGTTCTTGGGGATTCTTTTTCTTCTTGCGTTTCACCCTATCCACTAACGCCGACGCCATCCCACCTATAAATATAGGCATTGAAGCGGAAATAGGCAGGTAAACCCCTACCGCAAATGCAAGAGATGGCACATTACAAAGCTCTAAAACCACTGCAATCAAAGCACCAACAATTACGAGTTGCCACGCGAGCTCGCCACCAAGAACCCCTTTGACTATGTAACTCATTAACATTGCTTTCGGAGCATAAAACTTTGTCACCTCAGAGCCGTCCGGGCGTACCGTGAATTGCCCGTTAATACCCGGGTCGACGTACCAAACCGGAGTGCCTTTTTCGTCCACCAGATATTTACCTGGAGGGCCATCTGTTCCGTCACGCTTGGACCAAACCCTGTACAAATTCCGATCATGCACCGACTGCGGTCCCTTCAGCCGTTCAAGCGGAGCGTTTGTGATTTCCTCAGGTGGAACTTTCAAAGACGGTGCAACTTTCTCTGCAGGCACGTAAACCGTGGCTGCGGTGTTTAGCAAAATTAGCACTGGCCCTAGCACTATGGCCGAAGCCGCTGTACCAATCGCAATGGCCCACTGTTGTAATCTCGGTGTAGCCCCAAGTAAATATCCAGTTTTTAGATCTTGGGAGGTCGTGCCTGCATTGGCCGCAGCTATACACACTATTGCGCCCACTGAAAGAGCAGTAATGTAATGCATCGGCCCTTTCCAGCCCAATAAAACAAAAAGCAAACACGTCAACAAAAGCGTAGCTACAGTCATACCTGAAATAGGATTCGAGGAAGAACCAATCTCCCCAGTCAATCGCGATGACACTGTCACAAAAATAAATCCAAACACGACTATTAGGATCGCACCAAGGATATTCATTTCAAGCGGAGGGGCTAATGTGATGCCAACCACTAGAATGACGATAGCCCCAATTACGAAACCCATTGGAATTTCCCTTTCTGTGCGGGGTAATTCGTCATTCCCCTTCGTATAATCTCCAAAATTGATTGTGTCCCTTAACCCGATCTTAAAACTGGATGTGATCAACGGGATTGATCGTAATATGCTGATAATCCCACCCATTGCGACAGCCCCAGCTCCAATATACAGAACATAGGCATCCCTGATTTGGTGAGGCGACATATCAGAAATCAGTGTTGTGGCCGGCGAAATTGGTGTGCTGGCATAACCACCAAAAAATCTAATCAATGGGATTAATACCAAATACGAAAGTGCACCACCTGCAAACATAATTGAAGCTATCCGCGGTCCAATTATGTAACCCACACCAAGTAGCTCAGGGGACACCTCTGCGGATATTGATCCACCAGCAAAACCTTTACCGAAGACCTTCTCTGGGATTTCCTTCCACAAACGAAGCCCAGACATCAAAAACTTATAAACAAATCCAACAGCGAACCCACAAAATACTAATTGCGCTCCCGCAACCATGCTTGTATTTGGTTTGTTTTGGAGGGATGTTCCTGCCTTCAAGACTTCCGCGCACGCTGTCCCCTCTGGATACTTCAACACACCATGTTGTTGGACGATCAATGCCCTACGCAGAGGGATCATCATTGCAATTCCCAGAAGTCCTCCAAGTGCAGCTACCAGCGTTACACGGCAAACGTCTAGGTCAAATCCTAGAATTAATATTGCTGGCATTGTCACCCCAATACCGAAAGCCAGCGATTCACCCGCGGAGCCAGTTGTTTGAACAATATTGTGTTCCAAGATCGACGCCGGCTTCACACCCGCATTGGTTAAAACCCGGAACAATCCCAGAGAAATAACTGCTATCGGGATCGAAGCACTTACTGTTAACCCCACTTTTAAGACCAAGTAAAGCGAGGATGCTCCAAACAGTAGCCCCAAAACTATACCACTTACAACCGCCCTTATGGTAAATTCCGGTAACTTAGTCTCTGGGGGTACAAATGGGCTATGAGGTTGATGCGCTATCCTGCTCAATCTGTCGCTGAAATCATTACCCATTACACCCACATGATTTGCTGCAATTCAATCACCCGTCGCTCTATTTTCTGCGGTGTAACGCGAACAAGCTTGCTCAACCCAAATCCTTCGCAGCAAAAAGAGGCGACCGCGGTCCCATACAAAATTGCCTTCCGTAACTCACCCTGGTTAAGCCTACTGATCTGAGACAAGTACCCTGCGACTGTGCCCGCAAATGTATCCCCCGCACCAGTAGGATCAAGCACCTTCGCTAATGGATAGGCAGGTGCGACAAAGATGCCGTTAGGCCCTGACAAAAGCGCCCCATGTTCGCCTTTCTTAACAATCACGAACCGAGGTCCTAATCGATGAAGTCGTTTCACTGCGGCTATTAGATTATGAGTTTCTGTTAACTGTTGTATCTCTGAATCGTTCAGAATAAACACATGCACCCTTTTTAGTAATCGGAGGAGTTCTTTCCGCGCCGTGTTGATCCAAAGATCCATCGTATCTGCTATAACCACGGGGGGTGACTCGACTTGCTCAAGCACTTGCAGTTGTAAAGATGGCGAAATGTTGGCCAAAAGACATACGCGGCATGTACGATGATTCTCAGACAACACGGGAGAAAAACCTTCAAAGACACCCAGTTCAGTCCTTAGTGTATGCCGGCGATTCATATTCTCTTCGTACTCACCCTCCCACGCAAATGTCTTTCCAGGCGCAACTGAAAGGCCCGATAGGTCAATACCTCGTCGCTTGAATAAATTTATGAACCGCGCTGGGAAATCAGTACCCACAACTCCCACAAGCTTTACTGGCGCAAATAAGCTTGCTGCAACCGAAGCGTAGCTCGCCGACCCCCCAAGCAACTTAGATCGTTGTGCCCATGGGGTCCTAATCGAATCTAACGCAATGGATCCAACAACCAATACACTCATAAAAACCGCCAGTTCATTTTCTTAAGCGGCCTATCCAATCCGTTTTTGCGATCAATCCTCTCGCACTCGGAAGAAATGCAAATTTGTAGGCAGACTGATGCAGTATTCCATGGTATATCCAGTAGCCAGAATTACGCTTGAAACAGGAGTCCAAATTGGATCCAATAACGATTCCTTACCCTCCACCACGTACCTCACTCCAGGTAAAGAATTCCAACGCAGACAAAGGTTCGTCCCATCCATCCTAGGGGGTTCAACAAGAACTGGCGTACCAGTTTCAAACCATTCCGTTGCAGCAAAACGGTAGGTAACAGGTTCTGAGGATAAATTCACTGCGCCTATATACCATACCCCAGGAGTTAGCGTTACCGAGCCCGAGCCCTTCAACATCAATATTACCTCATCTTGTGTCCCTGGCCTGTCGCTAATCAAGTCGTACAACCCACCTTCAACCACCGGTAACATCTTAGACCGTGCCACAAGGGCCATTGGCCCAGTCATATCCCTCAGCTCGAACTGAACACGCGCCGCAACCTCAGAAACAACAAACCGGTAGTAATCCACAGCAGTCCCAGCGTTAGTGCAGTCTATCCACTGTCCACTCTGTACCGGCAACACTGGTAAACTACCGTTGGTGTACGTAATTGCTATGATTTCGAACTGCACATCAGTTTGGTCTCGACTCACAACTCCAATAAACCAACGCCCCGCCTCCACATTGGTTTGTCCCTCTGGCGGCCAAACCAACACAACTTCTCTGTTAGTCCCCGGATTAAAACTTCCTAAATCAAAGTTGTCGATCGTAGGTGGCGGCCAGCCTCGTTTCACTACAAGATCGGCATTCGCGCTAAGGTTAGTCAGAACAAAACTCAATAACGTTACACCATTCGTAACGTCGAACTGATAATATTTCACTGTCTTACCTGCACGTATCATGCCCAATACAGGCACACCTTCCTGAAGTGGCACAATGTCAAAATCAACTTGGATCGTAAACGCAATCCTATTCGAACTCGCATTTCGGACTTCCAACCAATATTTCCTTCCGGGGACCAATGGTGGTGTCGAATTTGTCGAAAGCACTACAACCCCATTAGAAACACCGCTTAAAAGTGTTTGCGAACCAATACGATCCCAGTACGGACTTGAATTTTGGTTGAATATCAAGTCTATGGGCCCATTTGCAGTGACGATATTCGTGGCGAATTCAGCCCATTCTGGGACGTCTACCTCGAAGTACAAAGAGGCCCCACCCCACAACGTGCCTTCCAACGGAAGACCATGTATAAGCTGAATCCCCTCTGCAGACGCCACATGCATAACGCGATAAACCCCGAACGGCGTTGACGGGACAGGTACCACATAAGTGGTCATCGGCGTAGTTGCCACGACGCTACCTATTGCTTGCCAATTTATAGGAGGCCTCAAACTGGAAGTGTACAAGATGTCGTATCGTTCCCCAATGACAGAAGTCCAACTCAAAACCAAATACCCAGGTAAACCTACTGCTCTATCCATAGTAACTGACATTGGATATCCACTTTCGAGGTAACCATTGGTAGAGACAACTGCACGCACTGTATAACCAATATTGGTCTGCGTGCGATTGTACACGCCCAGGTACCACACACCACGTAAATCTTTCAAAGCCGAGTTGGTACGAAGAACAATTTGGTGCCAGTTAGTTTGAGATGGATAACTCTCAGCAAAATAAGGTGGCGTGCCCGGCACAACACCTCTTTGCAACACAAGTTTCGCATCGCCTGTAACATCAAAAAGTTCCAACAGCATTGCTGGTACTTGATCTCGCACTTCGAACTCATAATAAACCCGCCTGGGTGGTCCAGGTTCAGCAGCCAACTCAGAATCCGCCGGAACCTGGAATGGCACACCGTTTGTTAACGGAATTATCACTGGACGGTTAGTATCGAAGCATACTTCCACCACAAACGTAATCGGTTCAGCAGAATTATTGAACACACCGGCATACCAAACCCCCGGCCTAACCCTGTACGGCGTTGTGTTGGTAACCACAACTACTATCTCATCGTTGGTGCACGGCTGAGCACTCATATAATCATGGTATGCCAAATCCGGTAAAGGTGGCTTTTGATTTAGTACAACCGTTACATTAGTAGCGACGCCGCTTACTCGGAACGCAACAAGGTCAGGTACCCCAGTGGAACCATAATTTGTAGGAACTTCGAAGCAGAAATACTTTGGAAATCCAGCTGGCCCAACAAAACTTGGCAAAGGTACACACGGCTGTAACCAGGTTACATCAAAGTATATGGTTATCGCATAATCCACTGCGACTGAATTGGGATTTGTTACTGCCAAGTAGTATCCCTGACCGGGAACAAGAACCGGAGAACTGGTCACTGATAGCGTTGCTGTGACAGGTGCAATAGCCTCGTCAAACAAAAGAATCGAATTTGCATCTGGCAACCGATCCTGACGGTAGAGGACCGTCAAAGGCAACACGTTCGTGCTCAAATGTTCGATTGAGAATAAAAGCGAATTAGTACACATGGTTACCCATTGAGGCACGTCAACAAAGTAATAGTGGACTCCGTTTGCGTTTAGCGTGTTTGTGACGATCACCGCGTGGCGTAAAGGAGTAACCGGAGGTGTACCCACTCGCCCTGTGAGGAAACTTAACTGCCAGTTAAGTAATGCTGCGACGGTATTTTCCGGACCGGCGCGCGTGTCCCATATCTCCAGAGTCCATTCCCCTTCTGCACACTCGCCGTCGAACACTGATAATGGCTGTTCCGGCTGGTAATATAACTCCGGCGATAACTCAAACAACCTCACATCCGCCACAAGTGTTCCAGGTAACAAACTTTCCAATGTAAACACACTGTTGCTCTGCTGGGCTGTAAAAGTAATTGTACGGGTATACCATGCCTCATTGGTGCCATACGTATCATCAACTAAAACACCGTCCAAATAAGCACTCACTCTCGCCAGGGCTAACTGAGGATTTACTTTCAGGTCGGCTTTGCCAGCGGTTCCGGCCGCATAAATTCCACGAATCTCAGCCACTGTTAATGCCCTACTGTAAATCGTCAATTCATCCATGTATCCCCGGAAGGGCTCTTCAGATTGCAATCGACTCAAATTACCAATTGCCAATCCTGGGCTATACGATGTATTCAGCCCACCGATTAGGAAGGGCACGCCTACAATTTCACCCACTACTTCACCGTTGACAAACAGTCGAGCCCTCCGCTCTGCACCCACGGTATCCCATCCAATCACAGCTGCCACATGATACCAAGTGTTAGTACTCAAAATCACTGGCGCCGCTGACACCAAATCCAACCCACACTCGGCGTTTGTACCCTCTAAATGTAAATGGAGCCGACCATCCGATGTCAGGGCAAGGTAATACGGGGACTGTCGGAAATCTCCACGGAACACAATTTGAGCTAATTTGCCCGGAGGAGGGAATTCCAATACGTTAATCCAACCCTCTATTGTTAACTCATTTGTAAGGGCTAAGTTGGTCGGATCTCCTAATTCTATCTTCGGAGTCACACCCGAAAGCTCAATCGCTGAATTCCCCACTAAAGCGTTGGTGGTCAACCCCACATAAGCCCCATTCCAAAGCTCACCATGATTATTGCCTAGCAAATCCAAAGCCCGGCCACTTGTGGGTTCAATGTCACCATTCCACCAACTGACTGCTCCTGGACCACGTACTGCGTACTCAAGCCTATACCGTTTGCCCGGCACAGTCGGCAAAATAGCACTCACTCGATTACTCAGGCCCAAGGCCACGTAAACTCCTCTATCTGCACTCGGAGTAGCACCAACTGCCAGTTCCACGTTTGTCCCTGTCACATTCCATTGTAGTTCTATGGCGTTTATTTGTTCTCCTCCGTGATACAAGCGCGGCTCAGCGCCAACAAACCCATTTGTAACTATTAACCTCGGTGGATACACCTCGGTAGTAAATGGTGTGTCAGCAAATTTGATGGGCACTGCTGCCAAGTTGGTATTATCAGTGAAATGAAGCAAACCATCTATCCGCGTAGGAGTTACCCCTACCAATGCGATCCGGCTAATGCTGACATTTGGATCCAAAGCCCAAATCGTCACTGGCACAGAACCAGATGATGCTACGGGGACAATATTTGTTTCCCAACTAACACCTACAGAACGCCAAGCCAATCCATTAGTGAGGTACACTGGTTCTTCACCTCCAATCGCAACTGCTAAAGTAACCGGGCAGGTAGAGGCCGAATATCCGAATTTGCCCACACTGCCAGCAGCGTAAATCGTTTCGATTTCACAATCCGAGAGAGGTCGTTTGTACAAAGCGAATTCATCCAAACCACCGGCGTAACGCTGGTCAAATCCTGGGATTATCCCAAAGAATAATCCGCCACTCACAGACACCACCGGCAGATTTGTTCCTAGCGAGTTCGTTACCAACGACACTTGGTTGGCCAGAACCCCATTCGTGTAAATAGAGAGCGTGTGAGAAATTGCTTGGTATGTTATGGCGATGTGTTGCCAATTGGTACTTACGACAGCGTTCGAAACGGTCTCGATGTAGTGGTTAGTACCGTTACTATCTGTTAGGACCACCGAGATACACCCTGGCCCGCCATTGGTAGTGAATCCACCTGATAACCAAACTTGTAGGCCAGACCCCGATCCATCCACCGCGTTAGTCCCCCAAACTATTAACGGCACTGTTGAGAGCGCGTTTGACGGATAAATCCAGCCTTCAATGGTAAACCCGGGTCCGTTAGTGAACTCGAGTTCAGGGCATGGTGGGACTTCTATAGAGGTACCGACACCGTCACAGTAAATCGCTGAGCCGACCATTCCCGGCAAATATGCAATATTGCCCAAAGGCACACTGTCATGCCCCCCGTAAATATCTACGCCACTGTTATCAAATGGCCACCATGCAACCATTCCACCAATGCCCGGAATATGGCTAGCCACTATTTCGAGCTCATACGATGGCGCCCCAGTTGCTATCAAAGTAGAGCTCAAAACCCCGTCTTCTAGCCAGAGGACCTTATTGGTCAAAGGCACATCATTAAACATGTCATGCAATTGGACGGTGCCTGAGGTTACTTTCCATCCCGCGAGTGAACTACCAGGGCCATAATACCCCGGAGGTACACTTCTAAAATCTGTAAGGCTGATCGGGCTCCGGTTTGTGTATGCATAACCAAAAGTCCCGAGGCCGTTGTTATCTAACCATCCGCGATTCTCAAATAACACAGCCCTAGTACCTGAAGGGCTAATTAGCGTAATTACCAGGTCAGCGACGCGTGGATGGCTTATCAGTAGACCTACATCCAATCCATTTACAGTGGTACATTTCGCCTCACCCGTCATATTAGTAACCACCATTTTGGCATAGGTAACAGCATTGTCTTTCAATGGTACATTGGTCACCACTCCAAACTGGCGATAGTTAGGAGGCGCTAGCTCAAACTCAAAGCTCACCAAGATCCGGATATTCTGCGGTTCACTGCTAGGGTTAAAGATTTCGTAGTAATACCTATCAGGCTGCAAAGAGGGGCGATCGTAAATGCTCAAAGTGAGCTCACCCCCAGGCGGATTGACAGTACCGCGTTTATCGTATTCAGACGCTGTGGGTGGTCGCGCCCTTCTTACGGATACCATCAGCGGTTGGGTGTTGCCAGAAACCGCAATTATCATGTTCGTCACATTCGGCGGCACATCCACAAAGTCCAAGTACGATCGCCCTCCAAGTAGAGTTACATTGACCGCGTTAGTCCCTGCTGATCTTTCCACGTCTATTATCAGATTTTCTATTCGACCTGTGTGCCCAAATGAGCAATCAACCACAGTCAATTGCCAAACTCCTGCGGCCTCGGTACCGACAAAATCACGTAGTGAACCTGGGCCGTCCGAACGTCGCGCCTCCATCTCCAAATTGTCCTCAAACGTAAACATGTAGACCATTCCAGGATCAGGCGTTAGCTCCGGAAGCGTATGATTATGCAAAGCGGCGTATACACCACGGTGTGACAAGTTACACAAAATATCCCCAAAGCTTTCGTGTTGAATAGCCTCATTCACAACAACCCGCCGAATACTCATTGGGAATGGATTTACCCCAAACACAAGCGCAGCCTGCGGTGTGTCTGGTGAACCATCAGGAATAGGCACTGGCACATTTATTGCGCGGATTTGAGTACCACGATCTGTCGCTGTGGAAAACGGAATTTCACTAAACACACCCAAAAATCCAAATTCTACAGCCTGTTGATCCTCGCACTTCACACCTACGTAATACACCGTACCAGCCGTAGAATTTGAATAGACCACGTACTCGGTCCCCCCCCGTTCTGTTGATTTATCCGCAGCAGCAATGGCTCCCGGATGCAACTCGAGCAATCGTGGATCTGTGCTCACATATAAGTCAATGTCGCCTTCCGGCCTTGCAGCGTTCTCTAAATCCCTCTCTCGAACCGCCATGCGCCGCAGTCCAATTTCAGGCGGCATAAACGTAATAAATGCGACATTGGTGTATCCAAATGTGTTCGTCATTACATAAAACCTCCATTGAGAGATTTGGCCAAATGCGCCGTCGGCCTTATTGGTGAGAGGGAAGTTCGCCCCTACCCGCTGATTCAAGATAGGTACGCCGTTACTCTCCGGAGGCAAATACATTATGTTAGTAATGACCTCACTCCTTTTGCTGGGGAGGGATATTTTTAGTGCGTTAGTGACTGCTCCGTCGCCGCAAGAGATTACCAAGGCAAAGTCTTGGACTACACCATTGGTATTTTCGGGAACTGCGTTAACCACCACCTGCGACGCAATCACTGTTATCTGATAGTTTGTTCCGAGCGGGGGAGCAATGAACACGTTTTCTACGTTATTTACCCTGTCGAATGAAGGAGCAGCGTTTGTGGAATTGGGTTCCCATGGTTGAGTAAAATCTTCTGTGCTTCTAATGTTGTTACCCACGTAGACCACGGGATTGTCAGGAATATCAACATTAGTTACCACTAGGTCTAAATCATTTACCAATTTCACGCCAACAGCCGGATGACCGGGCGGGTCCGTCCACACCAGAGTAATCCGCAGAGGTTCCTGTTGCGCCTCAGGCGCAACTGCTACGTTTATTGTCCACTTGTCACCTGTGGCAAGAGCACGATCTTTAGGATCCTGATCGAACACCCAAATAGATGAAGCCTCGGGTTTGTTCTTACCTGGGAACAAATTAGCAAGACCTGGTCGAATCACCGTCTTTAGATTAACCAGACCCCATCCTTGGAAGTTAATCGTGTTACTGACCGCCAAATCATATGGTCTGCCTAGAGATCGGGCTCCATTAATTAGCAAGGCTTTCATCAGCGCTGGACTTACCGTAATTCCATTAGTTTGGAAATACTGTTGCATCAATGCTAGCATGCCAGAAACAGCCGCAGCAGCCATGCTTGTCCCAGATTCAAACCTGTATAACGGGCCTATTTGGTCATTCAATGCTTTCAGCGCGAGGCTCTTGTCAGACAACCCACTACTCCGGGTAACGACAGTAACCACATCGAAGTTGAGGGTTTCAGAAGTGTTGTTGTAAACGGCAAAATATAAATCCTGTCCCTGCGCAGCTTGGTCAACTGGGATTATTACTGATCCCTCCCCAGACCAGGTGCAATCATTTGTAACATTAAGTGGCCACGACCCCACTTTAGCGCAGATTGGTAATCTTGGGATGACTCCCCGTGACAGCCGATTAGTCACTAGATAAATTTGGACCTCAATTGCATTGGAAGGTATAAACAACCCATCGTAGTACACTGTCCCTACGGGTAGCTGTACCATCTCAATAAGGTTTACCTGTTGGAATGAAGGGTTATAGTAAGCCTCCTCATCCCATTGTGTAGAACGGGTGGACACAACCCAACTGCCTGGCGCAACTACGTCTGGTTTAAACCTACCGAATTCACCCTCCCACCAGTAGCCGACATTCCCCCGACTAGAGTACCAAGCCACCTCCGTCTCTGAATCACTACTGGATACGAAGCTTATCTTGTTAGTCACGCCCTCACCAGAAGGCAATTCGACCTCGATTTCGCGCGGTTGCTCGAGTGCGCCAACGGTTATGACATTTTTTGCCGTAGCTGGGGAAAGGATAGAGTCTGGCACACCTGAAAGTCCATTGTGATTCCCACTCCCCATATCACCCGCTGAGAAAACAAACACTAGAGGTTGTGAACCAGGTACCTGAGGTAGAGCATCTCTGACAGCTGCGTCGTAGCAAGCCGCCGCTAAGTCATAACTACGCGCTCCTGCATAATACCAACTGTTATTTGAAATCAACGCGTTAGTCCGGGCAACCATCTCTTGTAACTGGCCATCATCAAACGAGTTCCAACCCCAACCCCAACCCAAAATCGAGAACAGGTTCGCTCGGTAAGCCACACCTCGAAAATTGGCCCCTGGCTCAGATCCAGGTACGTTGGTTGGGCTGTGCTCACCACTGCCAGCGATGATCCCTGCTACATGAGTCCCGTGACCAACTCGATCTAATAGGGCACTAGGACTGACCCCAACCACCCGTCCTGATAAATCAGGATGCGATGCGTCCACTCCTGAATCAACCACTGCTACAAGCACGCCTGATCCGTTCAATTCAATCCCATCTACCACATAATTGGTAAGTGTTGTAGGGGTCTCAGCTACACCTAATCTCGTGCGTACTAAATCATTTGCTGGGGCACGAGGGCGCACTGGTTCGACCCAATGCACACCCGGGAGCGAGGCCACAGAGACCAATGCATCGGGTGGGATTCGCACCTGAAATACTGGCCCAAAAGGTGACCTCTCGACCCCAAGTACAACCACATCGAGACGCTCAAATGCTTGTTGAACTTGGCCCGCCAAATCTCCAAACACACCCACCTTTAATTGACGGCCCCCAACTAAAGGCTTGTTTTCGACTGCACGCGCCAATAAATCTGGCGCCAGCTTAAACCACGGATGATACGGTATTACCACTCCAACTTGAGGGTTCACCAATAACTGCTTTGCGCAGTCCGCAGAAATCCTCACCAAAAACGCATTGTTAGGCACATAGGCCTCTATATGCCCGCCAACACCCTCAATTAACTTCCGAAACTCCGGTCCAATTTTACCTTTACTTTGGATAATAAATGCACCCGGATCCTCACCGGCACGTAAGTACTCCGGAATTTCCAATTCGATGCCACTGCTCGTCAAAATCACTGCATTGGCCAGTAAAATTGCATCATCCCTTCGCGCTACCTCAGATACCGGCAATTCTGTGTTTTTCAGGAAATGCTTATGCAACCTCGGTTTACCCTGGGTTTCCTGAGACGATAAACTCGAAGTACTTCTGGTAGTGTCTGCCTGGGCACAGTAATTACTTGTAGCATTTGCCACATTCGTGTTGGGGGTATTCCTGTTGCCTTGCGAGTTTATCCCGCGATAGAGGACAACCCCAGCAATGAGCAAAACCGCAGTAGTTAAAACCAAAGGCTTAATTTTTCTGTTGCCCATCGTGCTCATGGTAAAACTTGCAAATTTATTGATCCACGCCTAGCCAGTTGAAAGTTTCCTGTACAATTCGAACATTTGGCGGCACACCCTCAATTCTATATGTTGCTTTTGCGGCCGCCTCAGCTGTAACCTGATAATTTGTGCACAACCCCATAAATGGACCTGAAGGCACTATATCCGCTGGCCGTAAAGCCTGACCATATGCAAACACTACAAACCGTCGGTCCTCACACCGGAGCAGCGAAAGAATTTGCATTGGAATCCACTCGTACACGGCGTCTGGGATCCCCCACCTTTCATGAACCGGAGACAAATTCAGGTATGGAGATTTCTCAGTTAACTCAGGTGCGGAAAGTATTTCCCCAAGGCGTTGAAATCGGCCACCTGGACGGTTCTTCCGCGCCATATTGATTCCATTAACAATCCTCAAAAGCGGTGAGCCCGGGCCTAAAACAGCCTCAGGCTGAATTACTACCGGTTTAAACTGTAACGATGCAGCGGCACCAAGACGAGTTAACTCTGCGTCCGGTGTAGAATTACTCATCACCAAGATTCCGCTTAAAACTGCTGACCATGCGGGTAAAGCCGACTGATTGATCGAGAGCTGGCCGCGAGTAGCATTATCGTTTAGGGCAGTCGTGAATAGGTCAAGTATAAGCCTATCGTTGACAGGTAAAGTGAGGTGAGGATCTATCGTATTACCACTCCAGCGCACCCAGGTCTTGAGACCATCTTTGCGGCTTGCAATGTCAGTTGCTTTCAAATACACAGTCTGCCACGGGGTACCCCGATGGACTTGGCCCAACCATCCAATTGTGGGAAGCTTGTTTGTAGGGAATGCCCAATCATCCGCACAAGTTACCAACGGATCTTTTACGGCCAAGTCAAACGCTGTTGACGATACCGTAGTCCCCGACCGGCCCCCCCAAGGTTCATATCGGGTATTTAAGTATCCTATAGTCCGTAATTCGTTCTTAACGTCCGCATGGGGTTTAACAAAGTAGGCTGCGTTTGTTGTATAAACATCCTGCAAGTCCCACATGGTGTAATGGACAAGTGGATCGTTTGCCTGCCAACTGTAAAGGATACAAAATTTCCGCACGGGGTTAAATGGAGTTTGAACCTTGGTCTGGCCGGTGAGATTAGTCGGTCCTAAAAACGCTTTGAAAAACTGAATTGCCTTTTGTTTATCCTGTCCTGTAACTGGGTCGGCATTGTAATCACGCCAGTCTGTATCACTGCCAACTGAACCTGCACTAATTGCAATTTGTTGCTTAATTCCATAGGTGATGGGCGAGTTGCCGATACGTGTAGGGTTCCAACATTCGGCTGCAGTTACAGTTTCGTTAGTGCTAGCACCTTGAGTGAGTACACCTGAGATATCCACATACGCGCGTGGGAAAGAAAGTGCCACATAGTCAATAACACGGCCCAAAGCAGTGTCGTACAAGTGGAACCACACCCTCGCACGTATTTCCAGTCCCCATTTCTGAGTGGAATACCCATTTTGTATGGGCCAGAATACCAGTGGGTTTGGTGGCAAAAGCCCATTATTCGGCGGAATTATGCTTAACGGCAAGATGTCATAGCCGAAATACAAAGGCACGATAAATGAATCGTTCCTATATGCGCTGAACCCTGGCCAACCGTTTGCAGTTATGTAAGTTGTTTGTTCATTTATTATATTGGTTCTTCGATGGTACCCCACACTGTTAGTAAACACACTTTCCACTTCGACTCTAGTCCGCAACATGAGGGGGCGTGGGTAATTCGTCTTGTAGGGGTTCCACGCCTCCAAAGCAACTAAGTTCGAAATCCCGATCAAATACACAATGTTCGTAGTTGTGGGTGGTAGGACCGGGTCTGGTCTGGAAATTTCGGCTTTCCGGGTCACTACCACAACCGGCATCATGGTAAACTCATTAAAGGCAGGGAAACCCTTCCGCACGCCGATTACGAAAGGAACATTGTACACAGGACGAGAATCCCCCGCTGAAACCTCATACGGCTCAACTGGTCGCTGGTTTAATATTGCAGTGGGGTTGCTTAATTCTTGGTAACCAACAACTCGAACCCAACCATCTCCATTTTTTTGGATGAGCGGGACGTAGACTCCAGAGAACAACCGGTTAGTGGTGGCTTCGTAAATATTTGCTGCCAATTGCAACAGGCGATGGACCCCGGGGGTGTAAAAGTTAATAGGCCATACGGGGATATTTGTGACTGACAATTTGACCCCCAACTCTGCAGCTGAGTATATCTTGCCTTCAACAACCTCTATCTGCTTATTAGAGATGGTAATCTGAGTATTGGTCATTCCCACACCCAAAAAATCAAATTCCTCACTAAAACGTTGGATTAGTCGTTCAGCTGCATTCGTGAAGAATGTTAGCGGAGGCCAATCTTGGAAACTCACCGCTTGCCCCATCAGAATACTCTGCCAGTTAAGATTCAACTTATTTACTTCCGGAGCTGAATCAACCCCAAGCACACTCATCAACCGATAAAACGTATATCGATTCCAAGTGGACAGATCACGTCGTCCCACATCAAGCAATCGACCCCCAAAACGGGTGAGATTGAACAAATCTTGTATTGAAAAATACGCATCATTTGAGTCAGAACCTGACCAAGGTAAACTTGGGTTATCATCATCGGTTGGAATCTTAGGCCGACGCCCCCTCTCATGTAGTTCCAACAATGGACCGTCATTGTAACCATCCACATAATCGTTTTTGAAAGCATTCTGAAGAGAGTCAACTATACCATATTGGCCATAGAAGTCCTCTGCCGAAGGGATGATAGATCCGAATCTGCCCCGGTAAATTTCCAACGCATCTATAAACGCCTGTCCTAAGCAGGCACCTGAAATAGGATTAGTTTCAAAATAGTAGGGAGCAGTCGGTAGATTCCACACCGACGGGTTCAAATCGCATAATAGCGCCGCTAAATTAATTTCCCAGCTGCCGATTCCCTGATTTCGAAAGAACGCTGGAGCATCATCTCCTAAACCTGCCTTCCATTGTTTAGCCTGATTATGAATGAAATTCACATCTAGTGCGAAATCCATCGGTACAACAGCATATGCAAACCTGGCAATAAAACGGTTGGTACGCGAATGCGGCTCCCCAGGTCGTTCCAGCACCCCAATCCATTCTGGATCGCCCACAAAGTAATTAGTAATTGGAATTCCGAAAGCGTCACGAACTTCATTTCCCAAGGCATCCAAAATGGGCCAATAACCGTTGGGCTCGAACCGTCCATTTCGATTCAGATCTAGGTAAAATCTTAGGTCCAAAGGGGATCGCGGGTCTGAATTCGTGCGCACAGCTACCGGTACACGAGGGTCGTAAAATAGGTTTGCAATCACTTTAACCAGCTCGTCCTCGGAGAGAGGCTTCCCGTCTATACGGTAATCAAAATTTACGTTAGTGAAATTTGGAACGCTAAGTTGCGGGTCAAAACCGCGGTAGTTAATGTAGTTAGTTGAAACGAAGAATTCAGGCATTAGAAAGCGTAAAACACCGTTTGTCACTCCGGATGCCATTTGGCGGATTTGATAAAGCACGCGAGCACAGGCGTGATCCAAACCGCTCTCTAATGCTTGTCTTGCCATGGTCTGATCCACCGTTGTGGCGGCTACCGCGCGTTCACGCCGGCTCAAAGCTACAAACGTAACCGCCATTATCATCAATAGCGATAGAAGTATGAGCGTAATAACCAGCGCTACACCTTTTTCTCGGAATCCTTTCATTTATATACCTCCGGGTCAAAAGCTGGGATTTGAATCACTCGCTTAAAAATGTGAACAGCACTAGGTTTATCCTTAAGGTACTCACGCACGCGGCCCTCATCCCATGGTTCTATACGCGCATACAGTGTGGGTTCCAAAACCCCGAATTCTACTTCAAGCGCCGGTGGCACAATCCCATCGTAAAAAAGCCACTCATGAGTGTTAAACAAAGTCTTAACTTTCACGCCAGTTTGATTAGTCAACATGGGTTCTGGCAGCAGCCGTACATGAAAATGAACTACCCCAGATGCGATTTTCCGAAAACGAGCATCGTTCTTTGGGGTAGTATCGCAAAAATTAGTAAACCCATGTAGAACTAAGTCCTTGTTTATCAGCCTTTCTGGAGGAGCATTCCAACTCCACTCAACCCGATACAAATCTCCTACCACACCTTTTTCTCCCCAAACCTTATACCCAATGGCACGCCACTGACGATTCCTTAGCGTTACGAAAAACAGATCGTTTAGGTAATTGGTCCGCAAAACCGAAATCCGGGGCAACGCTTGAGTAAGTGGTTCTTGAATTTGAAGTGGCACAACATCTAAAAAATTCCCGTAGCGAATCTCATGGCCCCCCTTCAAAATCACTATAAAAGTCGGCACTTCGCCTGTGTACTTGGACGCAGGACGAAACTCACGCAATTCACGGTCAATCATGTCCAGCACTGAACGACCGGTCTCGAGCACATCTACTTGGGAAGTGGATCCCCTTAGGACACGTTGCGTCTGATTCAACACTACCATGAGGGCCACAGTGATCATTGCCAACACGGTCACCGCCACCATTAACTCGATCAGCGAAAATCCCGATGCCCTAGAACAGGTTTGTCCACCCCTTCCTCCACACGAACCCACTCTAAACAACCGAATTTTAAGTTGGCTGTACATGGATTTTAAATCGAATTCAAATCATCTTTCCTCTGATAACACTTGCGTCCTATAAACCCGCCGACCATAGCCGACGGTTCCGTTGGGGTACACTGGCCATGCAAACGAAAACCGAACATCATATAGTTGAGGTAACGACCCCAACTGCCACTTAGAGACAACGGGGGTTGTTTCCCGAACTAGCAAGTATTTGAAACTCATTTCGGTAACAGCACTGTCCGTCTGCGGATACTTATCAAATGCAGACCCTGCCCCCGCACGCAGGCGAACCGTCAACCTGGTAATTGTAACCTTGAGTCGATCAGCATTAGTGTCCACCTCTATCTGACCACCAAAAGGTTTTAGTTTTAATAAGGCATCCATCGAAACTTTAGGGCGATCAGAGATCGGGTTAATGAAAGGACTTACTGCCTCATACTCATAAACCCCCGTTACTTGGGAACTTTTCAATTGCCCACATTCCTTTTCATAAACAATGGTGACATTCGTGACCCAAACTTTCCGTATGCCGTCCTTGTCTGGAACGATGTATGTCCAGAGTCGGTGTAATGTCTCTAGATCAATAGGCACATCGGGCTCCATCCTAATAAACTGTAAAAACATCCGTGCATCGTGATCGATGACAGTATCGTCCTTATTCTCGCGCTGAACACCCAAACCAAACGGCAAAAATCCGATAATCGCCACCAGTCCAAACGCGATAACCGCAAGCGCCAGGGCAATCTCAATCATTGTGAAACCCTTACTCCAACGCCGTGGTGATGAACACCACGTTTTGCATGCTAGTTTGGCTGAATGTGTGTGCATACGCATACTTGCTCACTCATTGTGCCTCGATTCAACCTTTTATCTTCGGACGTTCCACCCTAGCGCGCCCTGTCAAGTAATCGATTCGGATTATAGTGTAAGTATTTGTCCAGTTTCCCGGTGGGTTTTCGATCACATCCGGATCCAAGGGCAGAAGCGAACCTACTTCATCGCCTTTCCGCCGGGGCCACACACTACCCGTACATAGGGGTATCAACTCGTCTTGTACGTTCCCCCCGTGGACTAGTCGCCCCTCTGGGTCGAACCCGACAGCCGGCAATGTCACATAAATTCCTTCTGCGGTGGGGAATCGGATCTTCCCAGATATCCAACTAAAAGGCTTTAAAAACACGCTTTCGTCATTCAATCGAAACGGCATTGAGAATTGCTCATCAAACTTCCTCGGGGGAATAAAGACCCCTTCCGGTAACGCCCTCCATTCGGTTATGTACCTAAAACTACCGCGACCTGGTTGATCTCCAGCACGGCGAAGTGCCACGATAGCATAACCACGGTACTGAAAATTGAGTAAGTTAGTAGCAATTTCCATCTGTCTAGGCGGCAATGCCGGAGGATCCCACACAAAGCCCTGCCAACGGGATACATTGGGTAAAAAAACCACAAATACCTCAGCACGATCACTAATAGCGCGCTGCCGGGCATAGGCAAGATCCTGCAACAATTGGTGCATAGCCGATTTGATGGCCGACCCTTTTCCAATATCCCGCACGTAAGGCAACGAAACAGCCGCTAACAACCCAAATATCGCCAAAACAACCAACAGCTCAATTAAGGTAAATGCCCACCGACCCCAGGTCTTCCGGAAAGGAGTCCTATTACACTCTGTGCTGTAACGTCTTAACATCATTGCCATCCTATCACATTGTCCTTGTTAGGATCTTGGTTTGCCGGCTTGCTTACATCATATGACCCGTCAGGCCCAACAGACCAAATCATGAACTGCCCGGAATAATAAAAGCCTTGGTTTGGGTTTTCCCGTTGCAAACCAAAAAAACCATTTGTGGGATTGAGATGGAGCTGAGGTCGTTTGTAAACCCAGTCATAGCATTTCCCGTCGTAATTGAGGTCCAAGGTAATCACATAAGGGTTCCCCCAGGGGTCACGATATTGATAATCGCTGATTGACAAGCCTGATTCTGTGGTTCCTGTCGTTTGTTTCGGTTCAAAAAATTTCTTACGTTGTGGGTTTTTCGCATACTCATGGTTACTACCCTTTGGCTCATTAACCAAGATCAGCGTCAACCCAGAATTCCGCGCGATGCTCCTGCATTCGGCATCGGCCCCGTTTACCCCCAGTCCAATAGTGATATCTGTTAGCGGATTTAAAGCGGGCCATTCTCGCCCAAGGTTATAGTCACCAGGCGGATTTCCTGGATCAGGTAACCTGTTGTATTCCTGTTCATATTGTGAAATTGCCACCCCCAAATTTTTCATATCAACCTTTGCAACAGCGACCTGGGCCTTGCGCTTTGCAATGGTCACTGCTGGCATAAGTAAACCAGCTAGAATGGCAATAATTGCGATCACAACCAATAACTCGATGATCGTAAACGCATTCGTTGTTTTCTTAGTCGGTCTCATGTAAACCTCCTTTGCTTTACCTTAGAATTACGGGTTCTGGACTCCAGTTGCAAATCCGGTAAATCCGCTTGCCTACAAATATGTCTACCCAGAGATCAAATCGATCTGCATTGATCTTGTTGGTGGAAGAGGGATCGTAATTCCACGGGTTTACAATCCGCCCTTCCTTTTCCAGATCATACACGGGCCCGGACGTGGGCTCTGGCCCGGGTACATTAACCACAAACTCTCTAATCTTACTTGTGTTGGGTACGGCATGTTGATCAGGCCGTACCGATCCAAAAAAATTCCTCCCTGGTCCCCCCATTTCAGGCGAATTGAGAATTGCCTCATTCCCTGTAGCAGCTTTTAAGTCTGCAATTTTTATGGGGGTGTTCATCACATCAACATTATTCGTGCAGCCGGTTAACTCGTAAAACAGCGTAGTCGCAAAATGTTCGGATTTGTTGGTCCAACGATTCGCAAATAAATTCCCTGGTGGATAAACTCCCAAAGTTGCCTTATACGACTCGATAGCTGAGTCGAGTTTATACAATTCTATTTGCACACGTGTAATCGTTCGTTTGGCAAACACTCGCGCCGTGAAGGGCACAATCAACGCAGCGAATAGCGCTATAATGGAGATGACCACTAACAACTCAATTAACGAGAAGCCCGCTTTCCAGCGGCGGTCATAGAGAACAATGTTAAATTTAGACCTTTTCATCTTAATACTCCTTCCTCTCTCGCAATTCGCGTTCGAGTCTTTCTGCGATCCATTGTTTAATCATGCTTTGGTAGTTTAAAAACCGTTCGCGGGCAAGGCGTTTGATCCTAGCTAACATCCGCGGATCCATCCTCAGGGTGATTGTCACCGACTCAACCACCTCCGAGGACTTTACCACGGAAGATTCCATCAAGCGTACACTCAGCCGGTTTTCTTGCCAAAACGCGGCTTCGGATTGCTCGCTGTCAAATAGCGGTACATCATCCCAACTCGTAATTTCATTGGCTGGGGCCATTCATTACTGGTCTGCCTTGCCTGCTACACATTCGTACATCTTTTTAAGGTAGAAATACCGTTCTTCTGGCTCAAACGGTCGTGCACAGATCACTCGGATCTGACGGCCATTAGTCTTGAAAACCGAGAAAATGCCTACGCCGGAGGAGGCCATCCCCAAGTTAAAATACCTAGCTTGGACAGCAAACCGTTTTGAATCTGGGAGTAAACGAATAGCGAATGGATCCTCAAACGATTCTTCAATCTCTTTCAAGGTCAAAGAACCCGGATCAAAGGGCAAATTTTGCCAATCAAATTCCATAGCAAATTTCCTTATTTTGCATGTACAAAGTAATTACAACTAAAGCACTTCAGAAGTCAAGTCTTGGGTTTTTCCCCACCTATTGCGGAACCTCTATTAGGGGTCTGGGCAGGGGGATGGGATTGCAATTTCACTGCCCAGAACCCTAAGAATTTGGTCGATGGTAGTTTAGTAAGACCTGCCACCCGTACCTTTTGCCTTTGGAGCAGACTTCTTTGGAGGTTCTTTGGGTCTCAACGCGCGCACCGCTGCTCCAGCTCTCCACATTTCACTATCCCGCATGTCAGCCAACTCTTTCGCCAGAATTTCCTGATAATTTGGCTTACCACACATGCGAATTACCCGTTTGGCCTCCTCCCCACTTTTAACTCGTTCATACAACTCCCTGAATAGAGGTAAAACAGCTTTCTTAAATTTGGGTTTCCAATCCAAAGCACCACGTTGTGCGGTGGCAGAGCAATTCATGAACATCCAATCCATTCCTTTCTCGTCCACTAGTCGGATGAGGCTCTGGGTAAGTTCTTCCACGGTTTCGTTGAAGGCTTCGCTGGGTGAATGTCCATGGGCTCGCAAAACCTCATATTGGGCCTCCATGATTCCTGCCAATGCACCCATCAGTACCCCGCGCTCGCCCACCAGATCGCTGTAAACCTCTTTCTCAAAGGTGGTTGGGAACAAGTACCCTGCGCCGATCCCGATCCCGATTGCCAAGCACCGTTCAGTGGCTCTACCTGTGTAATCCTGGGCGACTGCATAGCTTGCATTAATGCCTGCACCTGAGAGGAAATTTCGCCTGACAGAAGTGCCTGACCCTTTAGGGGCCACCATGATTACGTCTATATCCGGCGGTGGCACCACGCCAGTCAAGGCTTTGTAGACGATGGAAAACCCGTGCGAAAAGTAGAGGGCCTTACCTGTGGTGAGGTGCTTTTTCACAGTTGGCCAGATCTTACGCTGTGCTGCGTCCGAGACGAGCATCATAACGATGGTCCCTCTGGCTGCAGCTTCTTCAATATCAAACAAGGTTTTCCCTGGCTTCCATCCATCTTTTACGGCTCGATCCCAGTCGGCCTTAAACTCAGGCGCCTGACCCACAATCACATTGAATCCGTTATCACGTAGGTTGAGTGACTGGGCTGGGCCTTGGACGCCGTACCCCAAGACGGCAATCACTTCGTCTTTTAACACCCTCCGCGCTTTTGAAAGCGGAAATTCCTTGCGCGTTACTACTTCTTCAATTACGCCGCCGAAGTCAATCTTAGCCATATTTCATCCTCCGTAGTTATGAGAGTTGAAAACTACAGTTATTCACGGGGGAGGGCCACCTTCCCCGTACGAGTCAAATCGATTATACCAAATTGCTCCATTAAACTAATGAACTTTTCGATTTTCGATTCACTACCTGTAATTTCGCACGTAAGGCTCTTAGGTTGTACATCGACAATCTTGGCCCGGAAAATGTCAGCGATTTGGATTACCTCGGAGCGTGTCTGTGCATTTACCGAGACCTTTACCAGAGCCAGCTCACGGTCCACATATTCACCGTCTTTGAAATCCCTTACTTCAATTACCTCAGGCAATTTCTTTAATTGCTTTACTATCTGTTCCAAAGTTGCGTCGTCGCCCTGCGTAACAATAGTCATTCTGGATGCTGTTTGGTCATACGTCGGGGCCACATTCAGCGTGTCGATATTAAATCCGCGACCACTGAACAACCCTGCAACCCGCGTAAGCACACCAAACTTATTTTCTACCAACACTGAAATTGTGTGTCTCATAAAAGTGAATACTATCGTATGCTCACCTGCTGAGATAAGCAACCACCATTTGCAGGGCATGGTACGGCGCACGTGAAATTATAGTTTTGAGCCAGTCAGCCTCTCGTACGCCTCAATGTACTTCTCTGAAGTCCGCGCAACTACCTCTGGAGGCAGTTCAGGCGCAGGCGGGGTTTTATCCCAACCTATGCTTTCCAAGTAATCTCTAACGTATTGTTTATCAAAGCTGGGTTGGGCCTGACCCGGACGATATTCACTAGCAGGCCAAAACCGCGATGAGTCAGGCGTAAGTAACTCATCGATCAAAATTACCTCACCATCGACTCGCCCAAACTCGAACTTTGTATCAGCAATTATTATCCCCCTTTCACGTGCATAATCTCGGGCACCTTTATAAATCTTTAAACTTAACTCCCGAATTTTTTCAGACAAGTCACGGCCTACAATCTCACATGCTCGCTCAAATGAAATATTTTCATCATGCCCGACTTCAGCCTTGGTCGAAGGGGTAAAAATGGGTTCAGGCAACTCCGCTGATTCAACCAAACCCTCAGGTAACTTGATCCCACACACTGTACCAGAACGCTTATACTCTTTCCAACCACTGCCTGCGAGAAAACCACGTACAATTGCCTCTACCGGTAACGGTTTTGCCTTACGCACAATCATTGCCCGTGGAATAAGCACATTCTTGTACCCTTCAGTGAGTCTACTTATCGCAGGATCCCGCAATAAATCCTCTCCAAAAGCCAAAACATGATTAGGGACGATATTCTCAAAATGTTTGAACCAGAAAATTGAGATTTTATTCAAGACCTCCCCTTTCCGCGGAATGCCGTTTGGCAAAACTACATCAAACGCGGAAATCCGATCCGTGGCGACAAGCAATAACCGATCACCAAGATCAAATATATCCCGGACTTTTCCACTCCGAAGTTTCCGTATCCCTGGCAGCTCAATGGTTAATAAAACTTCATCGTTTTTCATGCCTAGCTAGTTTCTACCCTAATTATCCGCCATTTGCGCGTCAAGAAATGCTAAATCCATTTGATCTAATTCTAACATGCATACCTGGCGAGGCTCAATTGATTTAATAGGCGGAAAGCTACGTGTAGGGCTTAAACCCACCTTTAATCAGAAATCGGGTTACGTTTCCGACAACCCACGCCGGAAAGCTCTATCCCCAATAATTCCTTCCGCTACACTGCATGGCCGGTTTCCTTCACTTATGAGTTCTCCGCCACCTCAGGGAATCATCCAATCTATCCCTGTGCACAGTGGAGATAACACCACTCCTCATCGATAAGGCGTTTTTTATGGGATGGAAATTTTAACCCAACTTTTATCGTTCTAAGTCGGAGATCCAAAATGCTTCGCGAGTTCTTCGCCGGTAGGTATAAAACAGGAAGGTGGCTTTATCCTAATGCCTAGGTGCCTTATGAGTCTTACTTCTAAAAAATGGACAGATTTTTCCCACACCCAACCCCAGTCAGACAACATTGATATAAGCCAACTAATGCCAAGCGACTACATTTTTATTGCCAAGGCAATACGCAGCGCGAATGCCTTTGATTCTATATTTAAAGTTCCAGCGGATTATTTTCTATAATGAGTCCATACAACTAAAAAACGGTCCAGTCCTCGAAGACCTTACAAGCGTCAGGCAATGATACAAATCCCGCAAACTAGTAGTGGGAGAAAGAATACTTTTCCGCAATTCTAATCGTGAACCATGTGTCATATTTAGACCACAAAAGCTTGGAAATGATACCGCAGCGTTGCTCAAATATACCGCAACAATCTTTTAAAAACATTGAAAACCACAACTACTGAAAATTACTGAGGAATTCCGGACCCAAGATCCTTACAGAATCAACCGCGTGAACTCTGATAAAGCTGGCAGGGATAACGAAATGTGACATTCCACATTGACCCCCTGGTGCGTACTTCTGAGTAACCTCTTGAATGCTTAGCACCCTCCAGCGGATTGGTGTAAAACACGTGGCGCGTGGCAATGCCTACCACGCGCCACCGTTTTTAATTATTAAACTAAATTCCTACCCTTTCCTACTTGCCTACTTGCGTTGGAATCGCCGCAAGGCAGCTACGATGAGACCGGCCAACGCGAGAGACACACCTGACCATGGCTCAGGAACCATAGTGATTTTAAGATTATCAAACTGCCATTCCTGGGTCCAAGATTGACCAGGCTGCACAGGTTGACCCGGCCACGGCGGGCCACCAATCTCAATCGACCAAAGAGGATTTGTCAAATTCCATGACGTCCCTTGCCACCAGCCAATATTCAAATCTGCCAAGTTACTCGATACGTGTACCCATTGTCCGTTATTTGTAATCTGAATCGAAAAACCACGTCCATAATCACCTCCACTCTCCTTCGTAAGCACAAATACCTGTAAAGTGAGAGGATCCCATTGCCCTTGCAGTCCGCGAATATCAAACTCGATTGTATAATCTTCAGGCCTTGTACTTGTATTCCCGCTTACCGTGATATCCCACTTCGAACCATATCGCCCATTCAAAGTGATTTGGCCCGTGTTTTGCACCTGTCCCAGCTCATCGACAACTATATTGCCACCTCCAATATCAACAAATGTTAGTTACCTGCGGGTTTGGCACCGCGGCACTACCCCAGTTCCATGCGGGGAAACCTGAACCCGGAGTCCGGTTATTATAATCATCGAAGTAGACGGTTATTTGGGCGGTCCCTATCTGCCCTACTAGCATGAGCACCGTTCCTATCACACCAACTTTCGATAACGCTGCAGCTTTCATAATCACTCTCCTCCCTGCGGTAGTTATATTTGTTCACTCAACTTCGTTGTGCACCCTTTGTTTACTTCGTGGGCACACCTTACTAATCAGACCAATTTCCCCGGTATTTTAACCCGGGAATCACTAGGCTGAATCTCGATCTCTTCTTCCGTCTCGTTTTTGACCTACGCGGACACCAAAGGGTGGCCCGCAATATATATCATTGGAACCCATTTTACGCTGACTACTCTAATTTAGGTAGGCCGACTAACTATGGTTGCAGCACAATGATGCTGGCTTGCTAAACACAGTCCGGCAGTGAAAGTCATGGACTAGGACTTTTCCCAATCCACTACCAATCTTGAATTAACTCACTGGCTTTGGCGAACTGGTGTATGAAGCGTATCTCATCTACCAATCACTCAATCAAGTTTAGATCAAAATCAATTATTTGGGGACGTCGTATGAAAGCTGTTTTTCAAACACGCCGGAGTGCAATGGGGCGTCCTGGGGAAAGTGATGCGCGTCATGAGCCTCAACGAAGTCCACACCCCTTGTGCTTAAACAGGTTACAAAGCTCATCTAAAGCCAATACATTTGATCATAAATCCAATAAATCGTCCTGCTTCTAGACCGTTCCTTAAAATTTCACTTACACCCGATCTTTAAAACGTCTATGCTGTTTCACGGCTAAATAAATCGCATCTTATCAGCAACCAGTCTCAGCTTATTTCCCACGTAGTGCCACATGTCTGCGCGCGAAAGGAAGGGCTGCAGAGGCACGCAGAGTCTCTCCCACTACGCTAAGCTAGTCCGAAAAAATACGCTGAGAACTTTGAGATCTTCCCCCGCCACGCCGTTTGCAACACTGGCACCAGCGGATACGAAAAGATTACTCACTTATGGTGACTCCGGATCCATAGCTGAAACAATCCGGGTTATAATCCGAACAATGGTGCCCAAAGATTAAAGTGTGTAGCATGCAGATTGGTTTTACTTAAGGGCTCCGGAACCTACTTGCGCACCTTGAACCGGGAAATTACTTTTATGGAAGTAGCTGATAATAAGCACAACACGGGGGGGGTGGGTAAACCCGAAACACGCAAAAATCCTGACCTTTCTTTTAGAAGGATTGCTAGGTAAAGTCTTTGGTGTGATCCCGATCGAGTCAATCGACCTATTCCGTAATTTAAGCGGGGTCGAATTAGATGCGCTCCGCCGTATAGTTCAGGAAAAGTTTTATCCCGCGGGCAGTGAGATATTTCGAGAGGGTGATCCCGCTGATGGTGTCTACATAGTGAAGAGCGGGCGGGTGGCTCTCGCGGGCACGGTTGGACCGATGCAACGCAGGGTATTGATGGAAATTGGTCCGGGGGAGATATTTGGGGAAACAGCCGTACTTGAGATGCGGCCCCGGTCAACGTACGCCATCGCACTAGAAAATACCACGGTTTACTTACTACCACGTGGCGAACTCCTTCATTTCATTGAGAGATCACCCGGCCTAGCCCTAGTGCTACTCCAAAAATTTAGCCAGAGAATGCGGGAGTTTAACCGCCGGTACATTGAAGAGATTGTCCAGACTGAACAGCTAGCCATTATTGGGCGGTTTGCTCGGGCAATTGTGCACGATTTAAAAAATCCACTGACTGTTATTTCCCTGAGCGCTGAACAAGTCTGTGCGCCCAATACAACCCCGCAACAAAGGACTGAGGCTCTCAATCGAATCCGGAAGCAAGTCGAATACATACGCGCCCTTGTAGAAGAGATTCTCGAGTTCAGTTCTGGAACGGGCAGTGAAATGAAGTTAGCCCCGACCAATTATGCACAGTTTATTGCCGAGACGATTTCCGAGTTGCAACAGCAAACTGCCCTCAAATCCACACGGTTAACGCTGGCTAACACCCCACCGCCAATCACCCTTTTAATAGACCCCCAGCGACTGCGTAGGGTGTTTGTAAACCTTGTATCAAATGCAATGGACGCAATGCGCGAAGGCGGGGTGATTACGTTCCGGTTTAATTTAGAACCTGATGGCTTGGTAACGGAAATAGAAGACACAGGTCCTGGCATTCCCCCTCAAATCATGGACAAGCTCTTCCACGCGTTAGTTACGCATGGCAAAGAGCACGGGACAGGTTTGGGGTTGAGCATATGCAAACAAATTGTGGAGCGGCACGGCGGGCAGATCTGGGCAAGGAATAAACCGGAAGGTGGGGCAATATTTGCTTTTAAACTTCCAATGCCTGAAAAGCTAAACCCGCAACTGCGAAGCGAATTGCAAAAAACATCGCCGGTAAAAAAAACTAACTAGACCGTTCATGCGCAGAATTCGAATTTTACCTGAAGAGGTAGCAAATCAAATCGCGGCCGGTGAAGTTGTCGAACGCCCAGCCAGTGTGGTCAAGGAATTGGTCGAGAATGCCCTGGACGCTGGTGCTAAACATATCAAAGTCGAGATCCAGGCGGGTGGCCGGGCTCTAATTAGGGTCACGGATGACGGCTGCGGAATGAGTCGCGAGGATGCCTTGCTTGCCTTTGAACGGCATGCAACAAGCAAAATCTCGACGATTCACGACCTACAACGGATTACATCGTTTGGGTTCCGGGGCGAGGCACTTCCTAGCATCGCTAGCGTAAGTCAATTGACGCTGGTGACGCGTCCGTCTGATCCCGCGGTTCATGAGGGCACCCGTGTGATAATCCACGGCGGGAAAATCATCAATGTGACAACAGCAGGTACACCTCCCGGCACAATCGTTGAAGTCCGTAACCTGTTTTACAACGTTCCGGCCAGGCGTAAATTCCTCCGGAGCGACGAAACAGAAGCCGCCAATATTGAACACTACCTCACCACAGTAGCCCTTGCATTTCCAGAAATTGCTTTCACACTTGTAAAGGATGGACGTGTAATACTGCAGTTTCCGCCGATCCCTACCTTGCACTCCAGAACCACCCAGCTCGAAGCGTTAGCCGAACGACTTCGTACAATCCTGCCCGGGATCCAACTAATCCCAGTGGATTCCGAAACGCTTAAGGATGTTCTGCCGGGGGTTCTAGGCTGGGACGAAGTTAGAGTTGATATATCACTAATAGGTTACGTCGGGGCCCCAGGTGTCACCCGCAGCACAAGAGCAGACCAGTACATCTACGTAAATCGCCGGCCTATCGAAAATCGGGGCCTAAGTGCAGCGATTGAGGCGGGTTACCATACCCTACTCATGAAAGGCCGTAGACCCATCTGTTGTCTTTTCCTTGAAATTGAGCCCACGGAAGTCGACGTCAACGTTCATCCAACAAAACGGGAAGTTAAATTTAGGCACGACAGTTATGTGCGCGCATTTGTTACGGAAGTGATTCGATTTACCCTGGCACGCGCCCATAAGCCAATTACCCCCTCCAACCCAACTATTTCCAAACCACTCCCAAATGCGGTTTTACCTTCACACACTACCAATACCATTGATGTCTCAAAACCACCGCTTACAACACCAAAGCCAAGTCATGAGACCGAACCGGACACCGCCCCTAAAGCACCATCTCCACAAAGCGAAAGGCTTCTAGGCCTTAGCTTGCCCAATTGCAAATCTCAGTCAAAATTGCCCCAAGCACTGAAATCCAGTTCCTCAACACAACCTCTGGATTACTCCAATCAAGCAAACATTATCCCAGTGCCTGAACCCCAAACGTTTATTTCACCACCTTCTTCTGTTAGTTGCGTCCAGCTTGAAACTCAAAAAGATTTATATCCTCCCCCGGTCTCTCTTTTGCACGTGCCACTTCGGTATATTGGCGTGCTTGGAAATTTGTATGTGCTATTTGAGTCCGACCGCGGTCTTGTTCTCATGGACCAACACGCTGCCCATGAACGTGTGCTCTTCGAAAGGATGTTATCGTATGTTGGAACTAACGGCGTTGTGCCTTCCCAAAAACTTCTTCTACCGCAGACAATAGAACTTTCGACGCGCGACTCTCAAATGCTTCGGGAGATACTTCCCGCGCTCCAACAATTGGGTATAAGCATCGCCGAATTTGGACCCCACACTTTCTTGTTGGACGGTCTACCTGCACTAATCAAGATTGGAGACCCCAAACAATTTGTGCTTGACCTCATTGATGGCGTGAAAGAAGCAACCGTTCCCCTAGACATTCGGCATTTAGGATGGGAGACCCTGGCAAGGACGGTATGCCGCCACGCTGTAAAAGCGCATGACCCACTCTCGCACGAAGAAATCCTAGCATTGCTCGAGCAACTCCGCCATTGCCAGATGCCATACACATGCCCGCATGGACGACCCACTTTAATCGAACTCAGCTACCAGGAAATAGAAAAGAAATTTGGCAGGGTAACTTAAAACACAAAGGAGGAATCACAAAACTATCGAACTACCCCTTTATATTTCGCAGCAGTTGCATGTGCAAACAACCATGCAATTCCTCAGCTCACAAGTTGCTGCGATTCCCTAAAATTGCTTCTTAAAGTCCACAAGATTCTAAACGCTTATCCGGTCGCTATACTGACCACTGAGAAGGAACTCTGATTTCGACACATATAATCGATTCGGCAAAAAACCCGCAAAACGGTCTATCAAATTCGCTGAGGATGCCAATCCGCCTATTACAACCTAATGAGACAAAAAATGGTTGCGGGGGGTGGATTTGAACCACCGACCTTCAGGTTATGAGCCTGACGAGCTACCGGGCTGCTCCACCCCGCGATCCCGTTTGACGAAAAAAATGTATCCAATAGCCAGGCAATTTCAAGCCGTAATTTAAACCTCCCACTGCCTCCGGTATTTCAAACAAATAAGGCCCTTTCCAAAAATCATTTTGCGCTTTCCTCCCTGCAATATTTTATTTTTGGAAAAGACCGGCAAAAAGACGCTGCCTGTATCAACGGTTAAAACGTCAGAACTACACTTAGGCTACATCAACCGAAACAAAGTAATTCGAAGTCTTGCAGTAGGCAGACGTGCAAATTATTATTGCGCTACCTGTGACAGTGCTCAGGCGCATTGAACAAAATGAACCTTCAAAGGAGGAGGTATGACTGCCTTACCGATACTTGCCGCATCAACAAGTAAAGAGGTATTGTTGCGACTTACACCTGTGGATTTCGTAATCATCGTCATTTACTTCGCCGCAGTCCTATTGATTGGTTTCTACCTCAAAAAATACGCAAAAACTGGAGAAGACTTTTTCCTTGCGGGGAGGCAGATGACCGCATGGATTGCAGGCCTGAGTTTCATATCTGCAAACCTAAGCTCACTCGAAACGATGGGTTGGAGCGCAATGGCATACCAATATGGAATGCTTGGGGCCCATGCGTATTTGATCGGGGCCATCCCTGCAATATTGTTTCTCGCAATCGTAATGATGCCTTTTTACTACGTCAGTCGGACTCACTCCGTACCCGGTTACCTAAAACTGAGATATGGTGAAGGACCGAGACTAATCGCGGGCATTACTTTTAGCTTCATGACGGTAATGGTTAGTGGGGCTAGCATGTTTGCAATGGCTAAAATTCTAAAGCTTTTGCTGGGCTGGAGCGAAGACGTGAGCATCTGGGTTTCCTCCCTGACTGTAGCAATCTATGTGGCGCTGGGCGGATTAAGATCTGCGCTATTTAACGAGGTTCTCCAATACTTTCTCATCTGGGCAGGGTCGCTGCTGATCCCCATATTGGGTCTAATCCATGTAGGTGGCTGGAACGCCCTGATGCGGAAAATCCAAGAAAACGTGCCAATCATTCATCCTTCGGTAGGAAACGCTGATTTCACTAGCTTGTGGCGAAACCTTGGTTCTTTTGACACAAACCCAATGGGAATTGATTGGTTTGGAATGGTATTTGGCTTAGGTGTGGCTGTAAGCTTTGGATACTGGTGCACAGACTTTCTACAGGTTCAGCGTGTCATAGTAGCAAAAGACCTCCGTTCAGCTCAAAATGGCACCATCATAGGTGCATTCCTTAAAATGATGGTGCCCCTGATAGTCACCATTCCTGGCCTACTAGGGCTTGCCGTATTGACTAACCCAGAGGGTTCTCTAATGGTGTTAGTCCCCGAAAGCGATCCTAGGGCGCGCATTACACACAATACTTTTAATGAAGTCCTTCCTCTTCTGATGAGCCAATATCTTGGTCCTGGCCTGCTAGGACTCGGGGTTACTGCAATGATCGCAGGTTTCATGTCAGGCATGGCAGGAAACGTAAGTGCCTTCGCCACGGTATGGACCTACGATGTCTACCAGCCTATCTTTAAAAAATCGGCCTCGGATCAGCATTACTTGTTTGTTGGCCGCCTGTGCTCAATAGTTGGCATCCTACTCTCAATAGGGACAGCTTATACCCTAAGGTATTTTTCCAACATCCTTGAATACCTCCAGGTGCTCGTGTTCTTTTTCATCGTACCGCTTTTTGGTGTGATCATTGTTGGGATGCTCTGGAAACGGGCCACGTCGGCGGGTGGATTTTGGGGGTTCCTTTTGGCAATCCTAGCTTCAATCGGAATGTGGGTTTACGTTCATACATTCCCCGAAGGATACATGCCCAAGCCTAAGATAACGATTAAAGAAGGCGCCGTGGTCCAAGTGGAGAAGACCGAAGATGGCGCCATCCAACGAGTCATAATCCAAAAAGGAGAACTCGAGGCAGTAAACGTACCCCAAATAAAAGAGTCTGGGCAGCTTCGAACAGAGATTCATATACCACCTACGGTAACTTTCCACACAAATGTACACAAAATTCAAATCCTAGCGCCTTCCGTTAACGACATGGTCTCAGGCAAAACCCTCAAATTTGGAATCGAGGCCGCCGAGCTGGTATTGAAAGAAGGGGTTAACGTGAGCTCCAAAACTGTCGTACAGAAATTCAACCCAGCGGATTTTAATCCCAGACACGCAAAGGTAGTGGCGCGGTCTGAAAAAGCAAAGCCAATGGCAATAAATATGTACAGTGCGTGGTGGTCGTTCCTCGTAAGCGTTTCTGTGACCATTGTGGTGAGTCTATTCACAAGGCCCAAACCTGAATCTGAACTTCGTAATTTAGTGTTAGGACTGACCCAGATTCCCGACGAGGGCCCATGCCCTTGGTACAAAAAACCGGGCTTATGGGCAGCAGTATGTGCAGCGGTACTAATTGCAATTAACATAATTTTCTGGTAACTGGCCTATGCACGCACACGACCAAGGCATAAGAATCTGGTGGTTTATTGGTACAATTCTCTTAATCTACGGTGTGCTAATCACCTGTGTCGGCATCTACCAATGGATGAATCCCCCATTGCCGGAATTCAGGGTCAAATTGTGGGAACTCCATGCGGACGTGTGGTGGGGAGCGTTAATCACCATCTTTGGCGCGTTCTATTTCTTCAAGTACTTCCCCACACCAGAACAACTCCAACAACTTAAGTATCTTTTCAAAGATTAGCCCAAGCAAGCGCGAGCTAACTCAGTGCTATTGGGTCTTTTATATGTAAATCTCCTTCTCGTCTCGCTGGCTTCCTGGAAATAGAAACAAGGCAGAAACCCACCCTAACGCAATGTCCCGCTTGCGAATTTATTTTGCACTTACAAAAGAACAGGTGCCGCTGATCATGGATCTTCTCGATAGCGAAGAGAGTAAAATGAGGAATCTCTACAGTTCTCGCATGTTGGGGCTGAGATTCTCAACCCTCTTCCTAGGAGCCTTATTTTCCGCAGGTTAAGGGCCAACTAACCCCCGCACCGAGTAACCATAAAATTCCAAGTTTGGAAAAAGCTGGTCCTCGTTGACAATTTTAATTGGCTAGGACAGTTTTGGTTCATGCCTAAGCCAGCATTGGGTCGTGGTCTGGAAGCACTTTTAAAAAGCAAGGTACAACTACCCTCTGTGGCAGCAAAACCTGACCAGTCTGCCACACCAGACTTTACGCGGTCCAGAGAGGGGACGATCCAATTTATACCTATTGACCGGATACGCCAATCTCCATTTCAACCCCGTAAAGATTTTCCCGAAGAAGCTCTAAGGGAGCTGGCTGAGTCAATCCGAGCTCATGGAGTAATGCAGCCCATCCTGGTACGATCAAAGGGAGAGTTCTACGAATTAATCGCGGGCGAACGTCGATGGCGTGCTGCTCAGATGTCCGGCATGCAGACAATCCCCGCAATCGTACATGAGATGGATGACAAGACCGCGCTCGAAATATCATTGGTAGAAAATCTCCAGCGTCAGGACTTGAATCCCATTGAAGAAGCCCTTGGTTACTCCGTACTAGTAGAGCAATTCAACCTCTCCCAGGAAGAAGTTGCACAACGTGTAGGCAAAAGCAGGGTCGCTATAGCAAATGCTCTACGGCTCCTCAAACTCCCACATTTGATTCAGGAATATCTTCGCACGGGCAAGATTACCGCTGGACATGCCCGGGCCATCCTCAGTTTAGAAGATCAGACCCTCCAGATACAATTGGCAAACCGTATAGTTGATGAAAATTTATCAGTCCGGCAAGCCGAACGATTAGCTACGGCACTTTCGTCTGGCAAAAAATCTCGGCGGAAATCTGCGACCCCAACCACAAAATCACCCCACATCCAAATAATTGAAACTAAACTACGACAACATTTTGGCACTCGAGTTGACCTTCACTATTCGGCAGGTATTGGTATGGTACAGATCCACTTTTTTAACGACGAAGACCTTACCCGAATCCTCCAATTAATGGGTCTCCAGCTGGAATAGGTTAAATTAGACCAAACTACACTGGAGAAATCCGGATAATCCCTCTCATGTTAACTCTTCCGATCAACCTTAATGAAAACCGAGCGAAATAAGCTTAAAACCCAAATCCACAGTTGTGTACGGGTATTAAGGCAAGCATGCCGTAGGCCACCAACGCTTGCGATTATTCTGGGGAGTGGCTTTAAGTCTTTGTTGGCTGAGTTTGAGGGAGTTCAAATTCCTTATTCTAGGTTGCCTGGCTTTCCAATTCCGTCGGTTAGCGGCCATGCACCAATACTAACTATATCCGACAAAGAAGGTATGCCTATATTAGTTTTGGGGGGGCGTGCACATTATTACGAAGGGTTCTCGATGGACGAGGCCACACTTCCAATCCGGGTGTTGGCCAACTACGGAGTAAAAATAGTTATGCTTATAAACGCAGCTGGTGGCATTAACCGAAATTTTAAGCCGGGTGACCTAATGCTCATACGAGACCACATAAATCTAATGGGAGTAAACCCCCTCCGAGAAAGCGTGTTTGTGGGAGAATGGGACCGGTTTGTAGATTTGACGGATGCGTACGATCCCACCTTGAGAGAACTCTTAAAACGGGCAGCTCAATCACAGAAAATCAAGTTGTTAGAGGGAATTTATTTAGCGGTATCAGGACCAACCTACGAAACTCCTGCTGAGATTGAGGCTTTTGCAAGGTTAGGTGCAGATGCTGTGGGTATGAGCACTGTACCTGAAACCATTGTAGCACGTCACTGCGGTATGAAGGTTGTAGCCCTTTCGTGCATTACCAACATGGCTGCGGGCCGGTCATCTGCGCCCCTTTCACACCAAGAGGTAATATCTACCAGCTCAAAGATAAAAACGACCGTAGCCACACTAATTAAAACATTTATTAAACTGCTGGCCGCAAACCGTACCTGGTGCATAAACTGAGTAGGGAAATGAACATAAAAACGCTCAAAATATTTTGTGACTTGGCGGAGCTGAAAAGTTTTACCCGCACAGCCCGGCTGCATCAGATCTCGCAATCAGCTGTCAGTCAACATCTGCACAGCCTAGAACGTGCCCTAGGGCTAATACTAATCGAGCGAGACAAGAAAAACTTCAATTTAACCCCGGCCGGGAAAAAAATTCTCGAGTACGCGAGCCAAATCGTAAAACTTCATGAACAACTCGTTTCTGCTGCGGCAGAAATGACCAACACGGTTGCTGGCACAATTAAGGTAAGCGCGATATACAGCCTCGGTTTACATTTTTTACCGCCAATATTGAAAACATTCATGCAACAAAATCCCACGGTGTTTGTGCACGTTTTGTATTCGACAGCCAGCGAAGTGTATAACGCTGTGCTAACGCACTCAGTAGACTTGGGTTTGGTTGCGTACCCAGAACACAATCCCTTACTCAAAGTCATAAAGATCGCTGAAGAACGAATGGTAGTGATTTGTCATGCCCACCATCCATTTTCCCAGCGGCAAAGCCTCTCGATCAAAGACCTCCAAGATCAGAAGTTCATCGGATTCGAGGAAAAAGTTCCAACTCAAATTGCAATCGAACGAGTGTTACGCAAATTCAACGTCCGGGTAAACAAGGTGATGGAATTTGACAACGTGGAAACAATCAAATGCGCTGTTGAGATCGAGGCTGGTATTGCAATTGTCCCCGAAACCACCGTGACTCAAGAAGTAGCTCGTGGCACACTTAAAGCAATCCCGCTTATTGAACCCGAAATGTACAGGCCTGTAGGTGTAATCTATAGGCGTGATAAGGTCGTTACTCCAGCGATGGAAGCATTTTTACAAGCGCTGATGAAAAAAACAAACTAGTGTTGTTTCCGAAGGTTTTCAGGATTTAACTTCTGTAAGTCTCGGGGAACGAATTTCCCGTCCTTCCGGATAAGTTCGCCATCAAACCAGACCTCCCCTCCACCCCATTCAGGACGCTGGATTAACACCAAGTCCCAATGTATCGCTGACCGATTTCCATTATCACATTCATCATAAGCCCGTCCAACCGCCAAATGAAGCGAGCCTGAGATCTTCTCGTCAAAAAGGATATCTCCCATGGGCTCATTTATGTAGGGGTTGATACCCAAGGAGAACTCTCCCAAATATCTTGCATCCTCATCAGTATCCAAAATCTCGTTTAGTTTCTTTGTATTATTGGCCTCCGCTTGAACAATCTTGCCTTTCTTAAACACTAAGCGAATATTCTCGAACTTAGTACCCGCGTAAATTGTAGGCGCATTAAATTGGATCACCCCCTCCACGGAAGTTTTAATTGGGCATGAAAACACTTCCCCGTCCGGAATGTTGTGATGCCCCACGCAAGGAACCGCGCCCAAACCTTTAATGCTAAAGGTTAAATCCGTGCCTGGGCCTACTATTCTGACTTTATCTGCCTTCTTCATTCTCTCTGACAAAGGCTTAACAGCATTAGCCATCCGGCTATAATCAAAAGTACACACCTTGAAAAAGAAATCTTCGAAGGCTTCTGTGCTCATTCCAGCGCTTTGAGCCATGCTGGGTGTGGGCCACCGCAAAACGCACCACCGGGTGTTTTTCACCCGCCAATCAACCACTTCCCTCATCCGTCGCATGTACAGCTGCATCCGATCGGATGGCACATCTGCGTTCTCACTTGCATTCTCACTGCCCCGAATCCCTATATAAACCGTCATCTTCTTCATCCGAAACAGCTCAATGTCTCGGTATAATCGGGCTTCACGATCAGTGATCCCTTTAGCAATTTCCCGGTTAACCCGGGAACAACGCTCTATGACAACTGGGATACCGCCAGCTTGCCGAACTGCGCGTATCAATGACACCACGAAGCCATCTGGGACGTCGGTTGTATCAACCATTACACGGTCACCGTTTTTGACACGGACCGAATAAGAAACAATTAACTTTGCCAGCTGATCGAACCTTGGATCTTTCATAATGTCTCCTATGCTTTCGCCGTGCTGGATTTCTTAGTAGACGCCTTGGCAAGCTTGCGGGCGGACGTTCTAGACTCTAATTCAGCCTTACGCCACGCCCGCTCTCGGCTTGCCACTTCTTCCAGCAATGCTTCTTCTGCACTCCAACCATGCTTTACTGCTAAGCTTACCAATTCGAATAACCGTCTACCTAATTCTGACTCCGACCCTATGTCCTTATCATCATTTGATTCGTCCAGTAATGCCAACTTAGCAGCTCGTTTAATTAGTTTCTGAGCCTTCATTAATGCTGGTAAATGGTTGGGCACACCGTCAAACACCGACCTTCGCTCCTGTGGAGTGCCCTCCTTTTCTGCCATCTTAATCTTTTCCCAGTTCTTAAGCACATCCTCAACGTGCGCCACCTTCAAATCCCCGAATACGTGTGGATGGCGCCGCACCAACTTTTCCACAAGATGCTTGCAAACATCGTCGAACGTAAATGCACCTCGTTCACTCGCTATTTGGCAATGAAAAACTACGTGTAACAACACGTCTCCAAGCTCTTCAATTAACGCTTTGTCATCGCCACTTTTTATTGCATCGCGCAACTCATAAACCTCTTCCACTAAATGACCCCAGATCGATTGATGAGTCTGCTTTCTATCCCATGGACAACCATCTGGGGCACGTAGCTTAGCCACTACTTCCAATACTTCGCCGATGTAGTTGCAGTGGTTTAAATTACCTCGCCTCATAAGCTTTTATAGTACAACTAGATCATCACGATGGATTACCTCTTTTCGGTGTACGGTGCCAGATCGGATTTCTTGGGCAGAAAACTTAACTAATCCTCGCGCAAACTCAGTGCCATTCAGGTCACATACCCTTACCACTTCTCCTGCCTTGAACTCGCCTTCTACCCGGACTATACCGGGAGGCAAAAGGCTCTTACCCTTTTCGCGGATGGCTACTTTGGCACCGTCATCAACAACTAGTGTTCCTTTGGGATGATGGAAAAAGGCGATCCATCGTTTACGGCTTTTGAGTTTTCGGAGGCTTGGATTAAACAGGGTCCCCACTTCCTCACCGTTTAAAATCATATCCAAAACCCCCGGTTTGTAACCAGTTGCAATGACAAGCGGGATACCAGCCCGTGTCACTATTCGGGCAGCCTTGATCTTTGTTATCATCCCACCAACCGCAGTGGGGCTATTCGTGCCTCGGGCAATTCTTTCAATTTGGGAATCTATCTTATCCACCTGGCTTATGAGCCGTGCGTGAGCTGTACCAAACCCCTCTATTAAACCTTCTGCGGTGGTTAGTATTACAAGCAAATCAGCCGGCAATAAACACGCTACAAGCGCAGATAGTGTGTCATTATCCCCCACCTTAATCTCAGCAAACGAAACTACGTCGTTCTCATTCACGATAGGCACAACCCCATGTTCTAGTAATTTTACTAGCGTATTTCTTGCATTGAGATGACGATCGTGATCTGCCAAGTCCTCATGCGTAAGAAGCACCTGCGCCACCTTCAACCCATGCTTTGCAAACAATCTAGTGTAAATCCCCATGAGCTGGCTCTGTCCCACAGCAGCACAAGCCTGGAGTTCGGCAAGGTCGGTCGGACGCCTATCATAGCCTAAAATGCCCATACCCGCCCCTATGGCCCCTGAAGTGACCACTACAATTTCTTTGCCCGCTAACCGTTGGCGCGCTATCTGCTCGACCAACGGTTCCATTTTTTCAGGAGCAAGACGCTTCTGGGTATCAGTTAAAATTCCTGTACCTAACTTAACTACGATCCTACTTGTATTCTTCAAGGACTCACGGTTCACAACTTTTGTACCCTAAAGAAAAACGCCGCGTTAAAAAAGCTAAAATTTGGCAACTGTCCAAATAAGAAGTCCGTAGCCGATCCTTCTGGAATAATTCACCACCTAACGTTGTCGCTCCCTAGGCGAAGTAAGCCGCCGTGTTACACTGGGGGGTGGATTCGGTTTTGGCTCCTTGAATGCCGACCGGAATAACCAATGCCTTTTCAATCCTTGTACGAACTCATCAGTGTGCACGATCAGCTGATTCACAACCGAGAGAAAGTTTGAATTCGCCTGTAGTTGCGCGTTAACATTGCTCACACCCGTCTGCAAATTCGCAAGCAACCAGCGGAGTTCCATTATCAATGTGTGCGCATTCGTACCCAACTCAGTCACCGCCGCAGAAACATTCGTAGTCAAAACGCCAACCTGGGAAAGTTGATTACTCCCAAGCAACCAGTTACCCAGTGCACCGTCGGCGGATAAATAATTCACTAGTAAATCCAAATTTGACATAAGACGTGTCCCAGCCAAGGCTGTCTCGTTTAGGTTGGACATGGTCATAGTTGCGGTTTGGAGGAGTAACGACACCTGGTTTGTCAACGCTATAACCCCGCCAAGTAGTACTTTTGCTTCATCAATGGCAGATTGTACTTCTTCGGAGAGTGCAGGCATCTCTTCTGCAAATAGCCAATACGGTTTTTGAGTTAGAGTGTAAAGTTCAAACCTTTCCGCAGATGGATTCCAGACCCCGGTAACTCGACGACGTTGCTCAGTGGTGTCCATGACCCATATTTTCTCCCTGCCACAGGATGCGATTAACTCCAAGTTTACTGAAGTTAACGGTGTAGTGGCTCGAATAACCAAGTTTGTCCCTTCCAAAAATATATTCTCCGCTAACACCCATTTTTTGTCTCTTTCTTTTGCGAAGCGCTGAGCAGTTTCGAGCGGGATAAGTCGAATGGGATGATTCACATATGTCGGTAAACCCCCGGTACCCTTGGTTACCTCAATGCTCCGCTTGCCAAAGAAATCCGCAGGCTGAATACGGGCAACTGACCCCTCAGTCCACAAATACCCAAAGTACGGTTCCATAACCTCGAATTCCACATAAACGTTGTACATACTATCGGGTGGCATAGCTTCCACGCGTCTGATGCGTCCCACCTCAAATCCCATGAGGTACACCGGATCACCTGGTTTTAAACCCGCCCCACTCTGAACCAATGTAAAATATACTGCTTTGGATCGAAACCACCCTTTTTTACTTGCTGTATGATAGGCGTAATAAACAAAGCCTACCACGAGAGTTAAAGCTGCCAACATAACAAACCATCCTACGACGCGCTCAATCCTACCGAGTCGTGTCCGCAATTGCGGTGTCAAATCTTGCAATGGCATAGTCGTAAAACACTTTTCACAAAAGCACTTGCACACCGGTATCGTTTGTCACGGCAATGCTATCCCAATCCCCGATCAACTTGAATTTCCCTTTTTCTAGCATGGCAAATTTATAACCCTTTTTACCCCAAGGTGAAAGTGACGTAGTGCTCACAATCAAAGTGATAGGAGACGTGCTTACTTTGGACTGCCCCTGGTTTAGCCCCCACAAACGGTGGAGCCACCATTGAGTTTGAACTGGATCTAGTCCCCGCAAGGGACAATCGATAAGCAATACCTCTGGGTCTAGGGTAAGCGCCCTTGCAATGGCTACCCGGCGACATTGCTCGAAGCGCAAATGCCTAGGAAATGCAGGACCTAAACCTGCACATCCAACTAAATCCAACAACTCCATCGCGCGGTTTTTAGCCTGTATCTCAGGCATTCCCAGATGGTACGTGCACGGCAACATCACATTTTCAAGAACGGTAAATTTAGCTAAAAGGCCTCCATCTTCAGGAATAAACGCAAGCTTTAAACGAATCGGTAATCGCCGATCATCGATTATTGGCATCAACTCGCCCAAAAATTCGTATTTGCCGGCCACTGGAGGAAATAAACCTCCTAAAAACCTCAAAAAATCGCTTTTACCACTACCGCTTAGGCCTCCTACCACCCAGAACTCCCCTTTGTATACCAGCCATTCGTCGCAATACAAAATAACGCGGTCTGGTTCCAAAAGAGAACCTATGGCAATCCCCTGAAGCTTCAAAACTGGTTTGCTATCAGCACGCATAGTCAACGTATCAAGTAAACTAACAAGAAAAGTGCATCCACAACCATCAATGCTACGATACTTTGCCCGACTGCACGGACGGTAACTACAGGGACTTGTTCAAGTTGGAGCGGTCTTGCCAACCCGTGGTAACAAGTCACAACAGCTATAATCACCCCAAATATCAAGGCTTTCAAACCCACTACCAAAAAATCCATCCAGCTTAGCACTGCAGCTATCTGTCCAAAGTATTCACCCGGCGTCAACGGAATGTGTTGGAAAAACGCCCAGGCATACCCAAAAAATAACACCGCAGCCTCAAAATACACAGTCAACGAAAACACACTCAACGCCAACCCCACCAGCTTCGGAACAACAAAAAAGTGGATGGGATCGATCCCCAACGACTCCAAAGCCTCTACTTCGCCCAAAGCACGGGCAGTACTGAGTTCAACCACATTGGCAGTACCAACGCGAGTCAATACAGCCCAGGCGGAAATTACGGGACCGAGCTCGCGAATTACCACGACGACCATAATAGATCCCAGATATCCTGTGGCACCAACCCGACTCAACCAGGAAATCGTTTGACCCACCACAACCAACCCAATAACAGCTGCTAAGAAAATGAATAGGGGCATCAACCTAACGCCGCTCTTTATAAGTTGTTCCCGTACTAACGGCCCTACGGCAGCCCGAGCCACTCTCCATTTCAACAACAAAACCGTAAGCGATATCAAAGCGAAAGATACCAAACGACGGGTAGAATATCCCACGTTAATTACGTTTCTACCAATCCACTGGGGAAGCTTTCCAAAGCGTACTCCGGAAACGCGTTCTTCGCAATTCACATGCCACATACCCAACTAACTTTAAATGAAATTTGCGCCTGTGGTCGACTCAGAAAAACCTACTTCCCGATACTCGTTCCCTGTGACCTTAAATGAAAAACACTAATCCGGATTGGTTTTGCAACTACGGAAGAAAAATGGCATATTAACTCGTGCAAAGGAGTGAAACTGCTAGTGTGAACGACACCGACTTACAAGTATCAGACCAAGAGCTAGTAATCCGCGCTAAAAATGGAGACCTATCAGCGTTTGAAACGCTTGTTAGCCGTTACGAACAACGCGTTTTCAACCTGGCAATGCGTATGTTACACAATGTACACGACGCCGAAGACGTCACCCAACAAACATTTTTAAATGCGTTGGAACACTTAGAAGAATTTAGGGGCGATGCTAGTTTTGCCACCTGGCTATACAGGATTGCCACTAATGCAGCCCTCAAAAACCTACGCAAAAAACGTGGCTTACCCACCGTCTCGCTTGAAGAATCAACTGAACTCCAGGAAGAAAGGGATACCATTCCGCACCCTGAATACCTCGCCGATTGGCGTCAATCCCCTCAAGAGCTCATCCAAAATAACGAAGTCCGCGCTCTAATCCAACAAGCCCTAGATGAGCTTGACGAAAAACATAGACTGGTATTCTTGCTCCGGGACGTAGAAGGTCTATCCGTCAAAGAAACTGCCCAAGCGCTCGGCATATCTGAGGCAAATGTAAAAGTCCGACTATTAAGGGCGCGCCTTCAACTCCGCGAAAAACTCACGCGCACGTTTGGAGACCCAAAAACCCTTGTAAAACCCGAACATAAACACAAAAATTCTGAGTCCCGTGCGTAACTTTTTCTGCGCACCTGGGTCAAAAGTTGTATGGACCTGCAATGAAATGCGAAGAACTATTAAAATTACTCAATGAATACGTAGATGGGGATATCGATCCGGCCTTCTGCAAAGAATTCGAGCAGCACCTGGCGGGTTGTGATCCATGTAAAATAGTCGTCGATACCCTCCGCAAAACCATCCTAATTTACAAAAACGATCAGATCTACGAACTCCCAGTCGAATTCCGGGAACGGCTTCACGAGCTTCTTCGCCAACGCTGGAGAGAAATAAGGGATTCTAAACTTGAACAACCCCAACAACCCTCCCCTGCCCCACGCGCAAATAACCAAAACTAAAGGAATTCGTCATCCCAGAAGTAGAGGTAAAACTTGATTTGTACCCCCCAGAACCCACCCATTCCCCAATGGTTTTACTCCAGTGGAATGCTGTAACTATCTTAGACAAAGTCGCTAAACGCGCCGCGACCAAATGAATTATACGACCCCCTCTAACCGTCATACACTGAAAACACCGAGCTCTTTAAACAGTGGGCAAGCCCAAAACTAAGTTCGCGCTACTCCGTACCCAGCATCCAGCAGCGGGGTTAGCATGAGTAGCAAGATGCATCTTAAAGTATCACCTAAAAACTCGCCCGCCATTCTCGGGCATGGCGGATGATACCCAATCCAAATAAAAAAATAGGATGGGAAACGTAAGAGCAAACTCATGGACCCAAAAAGGCCACGGTGGTACACACCATCCGGTTAAGATTTGAAACCCAATCCATATGGGCAATGAAGACGTTTCGTAAATACTTGTACGCAATGTGGTTTGGGGTTCAAATGAACCTAGCCTACAGACTTAATTTCTTTGCCCGGGCCATCTTCGGCCTCATCCCCATAGCAGCCGTGATTGCTGTGTGGAAGACTATATATGCTGGCCAAGGCCAACAATCAACAGTGGCTGGGTATTCACTCTCGGAAATCGTCACTTATTACATTTTGATATGCGTGCTGGACATGCTAATAGCCGTCCATGACGACGACTTGCAAATTGCGCGTGAAATCCGCGAAGGAACTATCAACCAATTTTTGGTCAAGCCAATAGACTACATGTGGTTTCGCTTATCGATGTTCGCAGGAGGTAAAATCGCATACACAACCGTTGCGCTATGGCCACTGCTTACGTTTATTCTGCTGCTCAAAAACAATTTCCAAAGTCCAGTAAGTAGCCAGGCACTTGCGTTGTTTGTTTTTTCCGCCCTACTAGGTGCATGCCTCCAATTCTTCATTTCGTACACCGTAGCGATGCTTGCGTTTTGGGTGCTTGAAGTCTCAACCTTCATATTTATTGTGTTTGCTTTCGAATTTATCGCCAGTGGACGTCTTTTCCCTCTAGACCTATTACCTAGTCCTCTACTGCAAATCCTTATGTGGAGTCCTTTCCCATATGAGTTATATTTGCCACTGGCAATCTACTCCGGGAAAGTAACAGGATTCGAGCTAGTGCGGCGTTTGTTACTACAAGCAGCCTGGGTTTGCATCATGGCCGGACTAGCACGACTAATCATGAATCTTGGCATAAAACGATTCTCAGCTTATGGCGGCTAGAACAATTCACCCTAATCCAACTCAATCCCAGAAGACCTTATATCAGTCAGGACTGAATCTTATAAACCGTTTCGTGTACACCCTCCGGCGATACACCGTTGTATACGCAGCGTTATGGAAAGCCTCTCTTACCCGCGAAATAATGTTCAAAGTCAACTTCCTGCTTTGGGTAGTAGTGGAACTTGTATGGTTTGGTCTCCAAGTTGCTTTTGTCTCAGTGCTATATCTCCATACTGAAGAAATCGGGTCTTGGACTAAATGGCAAGTTATGCTCCTGGTTGGAGTCGCACAATTTATCCAACAAATCTTCCAGGCCCTTTTCCTCATCAACTGCGCTAATCTGTCAGATTTGGTCCGAACTGGGAAACTAGACTTCGTTCTTCTTATGCCGGTGAACTCAAGATTCCTTGTGTCCTTGCGCCAAGTGGATCCCAGCTCACTGGTGAACGCGTTAGTTGCGTTAGGTGTGATGGGCTACGCCCTGGCCCAACTGCACATAAAGATAACCGTTGCAAACCTTGCCTTATTTTTAATGCTTTGCACAGTAGGAATTCTTATCCACTATAGCCTAATGTTCATCCTAGGTGCCGTAAGTTTCTGGATGACTAGGTCAGAAGGATTAGTCTGGGTCTATTACAACATGTTCCAAATTGCCCGATTACCAGACGAGGCGTTCCGCGGCGTAATGAAAGTTATTTTTACGTTTGTCGTGCCGATGTTGCTTGTAGCAAATGTACCCACACGGACACTGGCCCATACACTTCATTCCCCCCTTTACCTTCTCCTCATGCTTGGCTGTGCTTTGGTCTGTTTCTGGGCGTCAAGCCTGGTATGGAAATCCGCTATAAAGCGGTATTCAAGCGCAAGTTCCTAGTATAAAAGTCTCGCTCTACCAACCACCCAAAAACGATGCCGCACTAACCCCTTTGGAACCTAAAACCCGCATTCCAAGCTTCAGGCTAGATCAATAACCAATAAAGTCTCTGGAAATTTCAAACCCGACAATGCATTTTACTCGGCGTATGGAAGCCGTACCAAGAGATTTCATCAGGGAGATCATAGCGCGTGACCTAGCTGAAGGTAGGTGCAAACGGGTACACACCCGTTTTCCACCGGAGCCCAATGGATACCTCCACATAGGCCATGCCAAAAGTATTTGCCTAAACTTTGGGATCGCGCGCGAATTTGGCGGCGTTTGCAATCTGCGGATGGACGACACAAACCCGACTAAAGAAGACCCCGAATACGTAAAAGCAATCATCCAAGACGTAAAATGGCTAATTGCTGGTTGGGCTGATCATTGTCTTGGCTTCAAACCCAAAGGTAAAACCCCCGAAACCATCAATGTCAACGGATCCATCGATTATTACCTACCACCTGTAATACCTTCATCTGATTCCGAAGAGGAACTCGAACCTTTCTTCGCCTCTGACTATTTTGAGCAACTCTACGAATTCGCCGTCCGATTAATCAAAAAGGGTAAAGCCTACGTGTGTGATCACACGCCGGAAGAAGTAGACCAAATGCGCGGTGCCCCAGATAAACCAGGTATCGAAAGTAAATACAGGAACAGGTCTATACAAGAAAACCTCGATTTGTTCAGGCGAATGCGGGATGGTGAATTCCCTGACGGGTCCCGAACATTGCGTGCGAAAATTGACATGAGCTCCCCTAATATCTGGCTTAGAGACCCCGTCCTATATCGAATCCGCCATGCCGAACACCACCATACAGGAAATAAATGGTGTATTTACCCCACTTACGACTTCGCCCATTGCTTAAGCGACTACATCGAGGGTATCACACACAGCATCTGCACAATGGAGTTTGAAGTGCACAGACCCCTATACGACTGGATTTTGGAAAACTTGGATTTACCAAGACCTCTCCCACATCAATACGAGTTCGCAAGGCTTAACCTATCCTACACCGTCCTGAGTAAACGGAAACTCCTACTCCTCGTAAAAGAAGGTGTGGTTTCCGGCTGGGATGACCCCCGTATGCCAACAATAAGTGGGTTAAGGCGCCGAGGTGTCACACCAGATGCAATACGCGCATTTGCCTACCAGATCGGAGTCACAAAATACGAGGGCCTCACCGATATCGCCCTCTTTGAACATATAATTCGCCAAGACCTTAATAAAAGAGCCCTGCGCCGCCTCGCAATTCTGCGTCCAGTTAAATTAGTCATCACTAATTATCCAGCAGACAAATGCGAAGAAGTAGAGGCAGTTAATAACCCGGAAGACCCAAATGCCGGCACGCGTAAAATCCCATTCTGTAGAGAGTTGTACATCGACGAAGAAGACGTCATGGAAAACCCGTTGCCGAATTACTACAGACTGTATCCAGGGAACGAAGTCCGACTTAAATACGCTTACATCGTGCGATGCAACGAAATCATAAAGGATCAAAACGGGCGGATTGTTGAAGTTAGATGTACAGCCGACCTAGGTAGCAGGAGCGGCGGACCCACAGCCTCCAGAAAGGTAAAAGCAACCATCCATTGGGTGAGCGCTAGACACGCCATCGATGCCGAAGTCAGACTCTACGACAGATTATTTACAGTGCCCGAACCCGATACCATGCCTGATCTACTCCAATGCATCAATCCCAACTCGCTCCAGGTCGTAAAGGCCAAATGCGAACCATCCCTAAAAAACGCACACTTTGACGAACGTTACCAATTCGAAAGATTAGGGTATTTCACACTTGACCCTGACACTTCCTCAACTTCGCTCGTTTTTAACCGCACAATTACCCTAAAAGACGCTTGGGAAAAACAACGTAAAAGGATTATCCAAAAATGACCTAATACCTGCGTTTACTCCTGTAGTTACTCTACACAGCGTCAATCTCTGGCAAAACTACGCTCAATTCCAAAGGACAGAAATCACCGGTCCTATCCGGCTTCTTTTGAGTCACCTGCCGAAGGCCTTTACTCCCATATCCTCAGCCCCAAAAGCCATACTGGTATATGGTCCTAGTGCACCTTATCCCAGGTTTCACAAAACGATATTTTCCATGATACCGCTCTGTACAAAACCAACTTGCTTCTTAAGGAAACCCGCCTAAAGGGTTCGTCAAATAGCGTGCTCAAGTATTCCACCAAGTTCCTTGACTTGATCCATTAAAACTTTAAGCAAACTGCTATAGCTTGTATGCGTACCCTAATTTACCTGTTATTTGGTACCCTGCCCCCCCTTGCGTATCGGCGCTACTCCTCCAAAAATACGCCACGCGTTTTACGAAGTAACCTCCCAGGGGACCTGGCCAGCAACATTCCGCTATAGATCCCGGAACCACAAAAACAAGTCCCGCATTTAGGCGATTGCCCCATAAACATCGTGTGTGATAAAATGACGATGAATAAGGAGAGATTTTATGCGAAACATCCCTTGGGTAACCCGGACGTAACGATAGAAGAAAACTCATACCACCAAACACACTATGAATCGAAAACCCAACCGTAACCCCCGAAATACTAACAGAAAAACCCGTAGTCCAAGCACTCCTATTGGGTTTTTAGAGTATCTGCCTGAACCTGCAATTCTCACCAATAGCGCGGGAACAATTATGCATTCTAACTCGTTAGCGGCTCAATTGTTTTTGAGCACACCACTTCCGGGGAAGCTAAAAGGCTGCCCCGTCACAGAACTAATACCATCACTTTCACCAAACGAATGGGAGAGCCTCAAATCAAATTGCGAAAAGCGCGCTGTGGCTACTCACTTAGAATTCCGAAAACCAGGCGCCGAACCGTTATGGCTCGAATTGTTAATCCAAAAAACACCGCGGAAAAAGGATGTTTATCTGGTGTTATTCCATGACTGCACAGAGCATCACAAACTAAAGGTTACTCTCAGCGAGTCTCTTACTCTTTACAAATCGCTTGTGGAACAAATACCCGCCGGAGTCTTCAGAAAGGATTTTGATGGCTGCTACGTGTATGTCAATGAATGGTTCTGCAATCTGCGGGGCTTAAAGCCCTCGGAAATCATCGGAAAACGTCCTTCCGATTTTTTGACTGCGGTAGAAGCAATGGATCCCCGCATCGAGCACCTTCTTCTTCAAGGTGAAGAAGATCATAAATACATAGTTAAAACGGGCCAGTGGATTGTAAGGCAAGAAGAGTATCCGGAAAGGGAAGGGAAACCACATTGGGTTCTTTCTGTTAAAACCCCAGTTTATGCTCCCGACGGGAAAATCATAGGTTCTCAAGGCCTACTTTTCGACATCACAAACACTAAACGGGTAGAAGCTGCTATACGCAAACAGCAAGCATTCTTACCGATAGTCCTCGACAATTTACCGGCCATAGTTTTTGCAAAAGACCTCAATGGCAGATACATCCTAACAAACCGCACCCACCAAGCAGTTTTAGGTGCCACTAAAGAAGAAATACTTGGAAAGACCGGCTTTGATTTTCACCCTCCAAACCTTGCTCGAGCCTATCAACAGGAAGAGGAACTTGTAATCAAAACGGGCCAGGCGTCGCTTCCGAAGGAAGAACTCGCATTTAACCATACTCTGGGTGAATACCGTTGGCATTTGACCTCTCGGATCCCCCTTAAAGATGAATCTGGGCAAGTATGTGGGGTGCTGGGAATAAGCTTAGACGTTACCGATCGTAAAAAAACCATAGAAGCGCTGGAAAAGAGCGAAGCTAAGTATCGCACGCTTATTGACCAAGTAGCCGACATAGTGTTGCTACACGATTTGATGGGCCGGATTGTGGATGTAAACCGGAGGGCAATAGAGTTACTGGGGTATGACCGCAATGAACTGCTTAACATGTCAATAGGCGAGCTTTGCCCGGAATGCCTTTCACACGATAAGGTTGAGCTTTGGCACAAAATAGTCGCTGGGGAAACCCTTTCATTGGAAAGGTCATTTAAAACTAAATCAGGAAACTTTATCCCCGTGGAACTTAGGCTTGCGGCTGTAGCCCTCCAAGAAAACCAACTAATCCTAAGCGTTGGAAGAGATATCACCCAACGCAAAAAGGAGGAACAAGCACGAATTAAATCACAGGAGAAACGCCAGTTGATGTTGGAAACATTGCGTGAACTGGCGATGAGTCAAAACCTAGCCGATGGACACATATTGGAATTTTCAAAGCAACTCACTGAATCCGTTGGTAAACGTCTAAATATCGAACGGGTGGGGGTGTGGTTATTCGAGGAAAATGCAACGAAACTAATCAACATAGACACATTCATACTTTCCTCAGGAGTGCACACTGCTGGGGAGGTGCTCATCGAAAGCGAGTTCCGACCTGAATTTGAGACCCTAAAAACATCACTCTATGTCGACGCCGAGGATGCTTTGAACGATCCTAGAGTGGCAGGCTATGTACAGGGTTACCTAACCAAACATGGTATAACATCCATGCTAGACGTCGGAATAGTGCTAAAAGGCCAGCCTGTGGGGGTACTATGTTTTGAGCACGTCGGACCTCAACGAAAATGGGAGAGCGAAGAAATCCATTTTGCATGTCAGCTAGCAGATCAACTCGCCCTAGCGCTGATGCATTATCATCGTAGGGAAGCCGAACGCGCACTCCGAGAAAGCGAAGCAAGATTCCGGATGCTTGTGGAATATTCCAATGACATCATCGCTATAATTAACTCCCAAGGCTTTGTTCGATATTATTGTCCAAGCACAGCCCGAATCCTCGGGTACAACGCTACAGAAATCCTCGGTAAAAATGTCTTGGACATAGTTCATCCAGAAGACCGTGACAAAACAATGGAAGGCATTGCTCTGTTGCAAAAAGATCCTGAAAAAACAGTCCGGATAGAAACCCGAGTCAAACACAAGGACGGTTCTTGGCGAATCATGGAAACTGTTGCCCGACAAATTCCAGGTAAAACGTCAGAACCGTTGATCGTTTTTAACGCGCGAGATGTCACCGAACAACGCCAATTGGAAGAACGCCTTCGCCAAGCCTCAAAATTGGAAGCTATAGGCCACATAGCCGGTGGTATCGCCCATGATTTCAATAATGTTTTGGCGACAATCATGATGCAGGCTGAACTCGGCAGTCAAATCCAAGGCCTGCCTCCTGAAGCTATAGAATCCTTCGCCCACATACGCGCTGCTACGGCCAGAGCCGCAGAGCTAACCCAGAAATTATTAATCATAAGCAGGCGCGAGGTCTTCCAGCCGACAGTTCTCAATTTAAACGAGTGCCTCCAAAACGTAGTTTCATTGATTACTCGAACAATAGGAGACGACATCCAACTCAAAATTTGTCAGAGCGAAGAGCCGCTTTTGATACGTGGTGATCCCGCACTCCTGGAAACTGTCATCCTAAACCTTGTGGTTAACGCCCGAGACGCCATGCCTAATGGGGGCGAACTCACCATTTCTACCGAACTCCAACACATTCAAACACCGGAACAAGTCCTAAATCCCCATGCTAAACCTGGAGCCTTCGCATTGCTGACGATAGCTGATACCGGATGTGGGATTCCGCCAGACATACTTCCTAGGATTTTCGAACCATTCTTTACAACAAAACCTAAAGGCAAAGGTACAGGGTTGGGTCTGTCCACCGCTTACGGCATCGTACAACAACACCATGGATGGATCTCAGTAACTACCGCAGTAGGCAAAGGCTCAACATTCCAGGTATTTCTGCCCCTTATTGAAAAAGAAGTTCCTCGCACAACACCCTCTGCTAAGTACGTTTCACCACCACGTGGTTCTGAAACCATACTTTTGGTTGAAGACGAAGCACCTGTGCGAAAACTAACTCGTATTATATTGGAACGGGCCGGCTATAGAGTCTTAGAAGCGGAGACCGCATCAGAAGCCATCGATATATGGATGGCACACAAGCAAGAAATCCAACTGCTTTTCACCGATTTATCGCTGCCGGGAGGCATAAACGGCCATCACCTTGCTGAACGACTTCGACGGGAAGCCCCAAATCTGCCCGTAGTCTACACCACAGGTTATAGTGCCGAACTGGCAGGCCAAGAATTAAGCCTCGGCAAAATAGAAGCGTTCGTCCAAAAACCAGCGTCGCCAACCAAGATTCTCGAGGTCGTAAGGCAATGCTTGGACATGGCGCGAAATTCTTCCAGTTAATGCGACTTCGGCAAGCTATCTAAACCTATCGCAAAAACATTTCTGCCACTTGGTCAGCAAATCGGAGCCCCACTGAGGTTAAATATAACCGGCTCCCACGTAATTCAGCCCAACCTAGCGAGAGAAGCTGGTTTATTTCCTCATTCCAAACTTCCATCAAATCAAATCCTGTTATCTGCCGAAATTCATCCAAATCCCAACCGCTTGTCATCCGGAACCCAAATGCAGCAATTTCACCTGCCCGGAAAAGCGGAGGTAGACACTCCGCATAACCTATAGGCCGGACACCCAGCTCCACTATCTCGCAATAGGAATATACATCCTGCACATTTACGCTCCTAATACCATCCACATAACTTGCTGCCGAAGGGCCTACTCCTACATACCAATGGCCCTTCCAATATCCTACGTTATGCAAACAAGCGTAACGCGGCACCATTCCAATATGGTTAAGTTCACCCCGAGCATAGTTCGAAACCTCATATTGCACATACCCATGTTGACCAAGAAAGTCCGCTGCTAACTCGTGCATCAGACATGTGACCTCCTCTTGTTCGACAGAATACCTTAGGCCGTACATCTCAAAAAACTGCGTGTCTTCCTCGACCGTGAGTTCATAGGCAGATACATGTTCGGGCCCGAGTGACACCACGGTCTTTAAGGTGTCTGCCCAAACCTCCAATGTTTGGCCAGGTACCCCATATATGAGATCGACGCTTACGTTTTCAAACCCACAACGTCGCACAAGATCGTACGACTTAATCGCTTCCGCAGCCGAATGAATTCTTCCAAGGCGTTGTAAGACCCTATCATCGGTCGATTGGATTCCGAGACTGATTCGGTTAACCCCAATTGCCCGCAATTGAACCAACAACTGCTCAGATAAAGTCCCCGGATTACATTCCACTGTCCACTCTTGCACCGAGGTCCTAACTTCTTCTTCAAGAAACTTCGCTATCCGCTCCCAATGGTGTAACTGGAGCAATGAAGGAGTTCCCCCACCAAAATACACAGTCCGCAAACTAAGTCGAGGTCGGACTAACTCCAGTTCTCTTCCCAACGCCTCAATAAATCTATCCAACAAATCTTGTTCGTAGGAATCAATCGAATAAAACGAGCAATATGGACATTTTCTTACACAAAACGGAATGTGGACATAAAGAGCCGCTGTGTGACTTGAATCCCTAGCGCTTCTTGGCCCTAGCGGGCGATTTTCAACCAAAGGACAATCGCTGGGCTCCTTACCTCCACCCAAGGTACTCCCGGGATTAAAATTTTCCCTTCTCAACTTTTTAGTGGGGTTGCCCTCGCCAGTTTCAACGATGGGGTTGAACTCGCTGCACATTTTGAGCTTTCAACCCCTTCGGCGTCTGGATTACATCAAACGAGACAACCTCACCTGGTTTCAGTGTCCGGAAACCCTTGCCCAAGATGTTGGAATGATGCACAAACACATCCTTCCCATTATCCTGGACAATGAATCCGTAACCTTTCGAGTTGCTAAACCACTTGACTTTACCGGTGGCCATATAAACTCCTAAACATCCTCAGCGGCCACAGTCGTGCTGGGAACACCACCAAAGACAACCTCTCGGACGTGTTACCAGACCCGCCTGCTTCCCGCCAGATCAAAATTATTATTTCCATCGGAAAATTATCTGTCAATATAGGTAATAACCTAACTTTTGCCATTCCAACCCGACCGCATCTTGTTTGCAATTACTGCCGCAAAAACCCACACCCACGATATTATTTGATTTTTCGCTCACAACAGTAGACAGTTTTTCTACTGTGCCAAGGAGTGGGTATACCATTTTAGTAATAAGCGACATACATTACGCGTCAGATCCTGAACTTGCACGTGGACCAGACCACGAGCTGGACGGCGTCTCTAGTGCGAGTAAAAGAAAGTTGCTAGGGTTAATTCGGCGACATGTATGGATAGGTAACCCGTTTTTGAGCCGCACGCTATTAAAACAAATTCTTAGCCAGCCACTGAAATGTGATCTTGTAGTAGCTCTTGGGGATTATGGGCTAGATCCCGAATACATGGGTGTAGCTGACCCAATAGTCTATTCCAACGTCTCGGAATGCCTGAACCTACTCAGGAGTCACTTTGGCGTGAAATTCGTCGGCCTGATTGGCGACCACGAGCTCGGCAAACGAAATGTCACCGGAGAAATTGGCTGCATGAATCTAAAAAGCTGGCACATAAGCGTGGCTGATCTAGGCCTTAAACCATTTTGGGCACTTCACATCAGCCCTTGGATCTTCATCGGAATTACATCCTCACTTATAGCCCTACCAAACTTAATGGGTGACGTGATCCGCACAGAACTCCCTGAATGGGAAAACCTCCGTAAAAAGCATGTTGACCAGATCCGCCAAGCGTTCATAAATGCGCCTTCAGATCATAAAATAATTCTTTTTTGTCATGATCCTACAGCCTTGGGATTCCTCTGGGAGGATGACATTGTACAGGCAAGGTTATCAAACGTGGCCCTTACAATCGTAGGACACCTGCACTCTAAAGCAATCCTCACCCAAAGCAAAATACTCGCTGGCATTCCACCACTTAAATTCCTTGGCCATACGATCAACCGATACAGTCACGCCTTACACCTTGCTAAAAGATGGTGGGATTTCAAGGTCACCATATGCCCAGCGCCATTCGGTCTTAAACTTCTCCGAGACGGCGGTTACTTAATAGTAAAGCTACCTTTCGACCCACACTTACATCCGCAAATCCATCAAGTAAACCTGTTTCACCAATAAGTGCTAGATACTTGCCTGATCTCATTAGCCAACGCCAATGCCCGTAACCAAAAAACCCATCCAAAAATCGGACTGCTTATGTCGAAAAACACAGCAACCCTAGATTCAACAGTAGAATGCTTTTCCACCCAACGCCGACAGCAATAAGGTGAACTTGAACAGCCAGGTTACACCGCGGGGGCCCGCACTACAATTATTCTACCCATCTCCTACGTTCTTCCTTTGTATTGTGCTCCTACCGCACACGGATTACTTGGTGCATATACCATCCCGACAGTGACAGCGGGGATGATGGGTATTCCCATTGATTGCCACGAATTAACCCAATAATCATCCCCTTGACCCACTTGTTTCGCAGAAAAGTCGACCTAAACATTCAAAAAGCTCCTGTTCGCCTGGTAAATGCACACAAGCCCCATTGCCCGTAACTAAGCCGTAGCCAATTCCGTAAGCGGGCCCGTTTACAATACACGCATTTGTACTATACGACTTCACTTGGGAAACTCCTGCATTTATGGCGCTGCGCTGATCCCCCATCACTTCATACTTCCAACCCACTATGAAGGCCTTGTTAAACCACCCACGCAGATTCGCGATTATTTTAGGTGTTGGTTCCATCTCAATCGAGATTCCACCTTTAGCAGTTGGAATTTTGCCCACGCCTACCTCTCGGCTATAGGAGTCCATCGAAGGTATATAAACTTTACTTGGGCGGAAATCACATACCGCTGCGGCGTGGAATATCGCATTTATGGCAAGAACCGACAAAGATGCTAGCTTTTCCCTCAAATCATCCGAGGTAGTAAACTCTATAATTTCGTCCAATAGTTTTGCTTCCGAGGCTTCCAACCGAAATGTCGCCATTGCACCACGAAGAAGTTTCACCCGGTGCCCCTGAGTGGCAAGGTATACGGCTAATCGGCTTCCTAATCGCCCTGTTGAAAAATTAGTGATGCGCCTTACGCTGTCTATTGGCTCGTACGTAGGACCCGCTGTTACAATGCAAAACATATTCTTCACAACCGATTCCCTTTAGCGCAAAAAAGCACCCGTAGAAAGCAAATACATTATTCCTACAACGAGTCCCAACGCCATCATCAAAAACAGGAAAATAAAAATATTCGCGCCCCGCCTATGCCTAAAAAAATGCTTTAGTTTCCGCCAAGGAGAACGCCGGTGCATATTCATCCCCCAAAATCTACTTTCTCATCCGCTTTGCAAGTTTATTTTAGGATCGCACAAATTCAAAGCCATTTGACCTAAGTAATTGATACACAGCTGAGTCGCGATTTTAAACCAGGCTTTAATGACCAGTTACCACCCGTGCCGAAAAACACAAATCATAAAAAACTAAGCAATTAGATAAGCCTACGTCTTTGTTTTGGGGCCATGTATCAAGAACCAGTAGGCCACTTTCACCCTAACCGATGCGCAATAACCACTCAAACCAAATTAAGACTAATTTAAAACAAATAGGAGCAAGTCAAAGCACCGAATTTGGTATAGTCGGGTTGTCCACGAAACTCTTTCCCGCGAAACACATATGTAAACGCCGCTTGCCACCGTTTTATTGACACGCCCATTCCAATCTCCGCTGCTGGCACGAAGTATTCTTTTTCCACGCTAGGACTTCTGTACCAAGTATTACCATCCAAAGTGATATTGTGCAGGACTACCATCCCATACACTCCAACCATTCCATAAACACCCCATTTAACAGAACGACATGGCGGGGGCAAATGTACCATTCCACGCATCAAAGTGTGTCCGAAATCACTAGGCACGCGCCAACCAGCCCGGCATTGCATGCCTAATTGTCCTTGAGTAAGGACATTTCCCAGCATCACATCCACGGCAGGAATGGTTTCAAATGAAAACCCTTCCGAATTACCAAGAAGCTGGTATTTCCACCGACGTTCTAAAACCAAGTTCACAACAGGCTCGTTATGAAGTTGATGGTCCCACCCTTGTGGAACACCAGCACCGACCAACCTGTGCACTTCGCGCTGTGTCTCCTCGGCAAAAGACCATGGTCCGACCACACCAGTAACCAACTTCACCCCATTATAAACATTGTCATGTTCAAAATGGAACGAGACAGAAGCATACAAAATGCCTGCATAAGGCCGATCATTCGGATCCGGGACTGGAATATTAATGTCAGAGGGTGTGCACATGATCTGGCCAAACTCGTAACTTACTGTCCTCCGTCCCTTAGCTAACCAACCTGGCAATCTATCCGCAATCGGATCTAACCAACTTCTTCCCGTATGAGCGACCGACAAAGACACACCATCTGTATAAAACCTATCAGTACCGCCAAAAGTATCATTTTCCCAACGTATCGCAACAGACCACAGACGTGGATTCCCTAAACTTGCCACATCCTCTGGATTACAAAATTCAGCCCCAAATTGGTTTGTAACGCCAACTGCAATTATCCCTACCGCCCAACCCCCAACATAATGCTTAAGTCTCTTAATTGGGCCTTGACCCCAAGAGTCTCTGTCAACCATAGGTCTCACTCTAAAACCAGTTGCTTCACTGTGCAACCGGTACTTTTTAATAATTCCACTGGCATTGTCCGGAAGCAAAACCTCATAAAAGCGGTAAAAAGCAGGTTAACCATTGACACTTATCACGCAACACTCGGAATCCTACCATCCAAACGGCTTGGTAAACCAAAAGGCATAGCTCGAATGCAAGTGCAGTCTGACCACTCAATATCGCACCCAACACTCAGATCAATCCACTAAAATAGCTTATTCCCCCGGTTTTAAAAGATGGTGGAAAGGAGTTGCTTTGTGGCTTCGACTGGGTCTGGTGCCGCGTATATGGGACGTCCAACCACAATCCAATCCGCGCCCAAATCCAATGCCGTCTTTGCATCTAAGGTGCGTTTCTGATCGTCATTCATGCCCACCGCCCGGATGCCAGGCGTTACCAATTTTATTTCCCTCGGAAGTAGATCCCTCAAAATTTTTAACTCTTCGGGTGAACAGACCAGACCTCGTAATCCACACCCAACTGCCAGACGAGCCAGGCGAACAACCTGCTGGGAAGTCGTATCTGACACTCCTACTTCCTCCAATAATTTATCATTCAGGCTCGTCAAAACCGTGACGGCCAACACCAACGGTGGTACCACGTTTAACTCTCGGGCTGCATTCTGAGCCGCCTGTTCGGCCGCTTTCAACATTTCGCGCCCACCTACGGCATGAACCGTAAGCATATCCACGCCTAAACGAGCCGCTGCAGTTACGGCCCCGGCGACAGTATTGGGAATATCATGATATTTCAGGTCCAAGAAGACTACCTTACCCAACTTCTTGAACTCCTTAATCAAGGTTGGGCCTTCCGCTGTAAATAACCGGGCACCGATTTTGAACCCGCCGACCAATGGGGTTAATTTCCGCGCGAGTGCAAGCGCGGATTCCCCATCGTCTAAATCCATCGCAACGATTATGGGGTTGTACCTCATGTCTTTCACATTTTATTATTCACGGTATCCGACCCTACCTAGACCAACACAGTTCTAGTATAGAGTCTTAGGCATTCATATCTTGCCATTTCCGGGCTTTCCGCGTGAATACAATTAACCCGATAGCGGAAAGCAAACCTATCACGCCAAAAGGTATCCAGATGTAAAGCTGAGGATGGTATGTTTGCCAAAGCAAGGCAGTAGCTGATGCAGGATCAAGGCCAGTCAATCGAACCAGTGCGTCCATCGCCTCCGTCCGAGTGAATCCAGTTATGGTCTCCAGTTCTTTAACGGAACCTGTCCATTTTATGTTCCCATGCGATTGGAAATGCTCCGCGATATACTTCAAAGCCAGAGTGGCTTTTTCTCCATAGTGACCATACACGTACCCAGCTAACTTCGATCCAACGTAAACCCCTACTCCCACAGGGATATTTACGTAACCTAAGTACATGCCTTTCTTATCCTTTGGGGCGATTAACCCCAGGTACTCGGAGGTTTTCGGACCCGTTAACATTTCCCCAAGCGAGAAAAACAAAATCCCAAGAATTACCCACCAAACATTCCTCGTCAGGCCGGCAACCAAAATGCCCCCAATCGCCATAAACATACCAATCTGCATAGAATCTAGGGTCCGCATCCTTCGCGTGACCCATGACATTGCGACGACACCTAAAATAATAAACAGTGCATTCAGCGATAGGATCGCCTGCTGATATAACATAGGCCCGCCAGGAGTTTGGGCAACGATGAGATTGTAGATCGGTGTGGGCAACCACTGTAGTTGCTTAACAGCAGCTGAACTATCCACCCAGTCCGTTATAAAATTCGGTTGTAAATCCCACAGCTGAAACATCATCAGCCAAAACCCCGACATAATTACAATCCACATCAACAATCGTGGTTCGAAAATGTTTAAAACGGTACGTTGTAAAACACGTAGGTACGATTCTGACTTAGCAACACCAGTTGGCACATCCCGAAAAAAACAAAGTAAAACAAGGTTCAACGCCGTAAACGTAGCTGATGCCAAGAAAAGGTTCCGCCACGCCTCACGCGAATGAGGTGACGCATAAAAGGGTTCAGGGAAAATTACACTGTAAACCAAAAAATCGTCGGAAGGTAATGCCCAATAAAAGCCCCTACGTTTACAACCCAGTAAAATACTCCCCACCCCACCGACGAATTATGTCGATCCAAAATATGCGCGAGTGTCCCTTGGATAGCCGGCTTAAAAAATGCCGTTCCAGTGGCAAGTACTAAAACACCCATGAAAAACCCCGTATAATTGTCAATCCAAGGAAGGTCGCGCAAAAACGCTATCATCAAATAGCCCATTAGCATTATTCCTAGCGCTCCCACCAAAGTGCGTTTATATCCTACCCGGTCTGCGATCCCCCCAGTAAATACAGGCAAGATCGATTGGAACGCAGCCCACCATGCGTAAATTGTTCCTTTTTGTGCAGCAGTAAGGTGTAATCCTCCAGGATCCTCCGCCTGCATGATGTAAATGGGCGCTACCACCCGTAAATTATAAAACGCGAGCCGCTCAAACATCTCAATCGTGTTCAACAACCAAAAGTTGCGTCCAAACCCTGTTTGATGCTCACTATTCATTAGCAATCCATCAGCAGAATGTTGCCAATTACCAATATCCCATGTCGACCCAAAACCTCTCCCGCCATCGGCTCAACACCATCCCATGACAACAATATTACTTCGTGTAAACAACGACTATTCCACATGGCTGTTTTTGTCTGCGTCTTTAATTTGATCCCTACAATTACATCCACCACGGGAGGTACTAAAACCTAAGTGGGAAATCATTGAAGCAAATTCCGGCGCGAGAACCTACCCCTGAACTAACCCGAAACCATAAAGGGTGTCGGTCAACTCAAAACCCATTTCTAGCCCAGTCCCCCTTGCCTATATACGGCTTAAAACACAATCGGCTCCACAACCAAGCCACATCCCACGATGCGGGATACAAAACACCAAAGACCACAGGGAAACAGATAAGGATTGGAGAAAGTTGCACAATATCCCATCTTTATGCGCCATTAACAATCGCCAATTGTGGGACTTCAATTCCTTTCTGTGCGTAAATAAATGCCACGGTTACAACCGCAAATGAAGTAGTTCGCCCTTTCGTCGACGGAGTGTGCTGCACAAGTAACAATGCGCAACTATCCACCTCAATTTAATGCACAGGATACCAATTCATTATTCGGACCTCCACGCCCGAATCCTTCCCGACTAACTTTTGAAACTCTTCGCGCGATGCATTGCGATAATGAAATGGATAAACAATTCGCGGCTTAAAAGTCCTAACCGCCCTTGCCGCCTGTTCCACATTCATCGTGTATTGCCCATCCATACACACAAACGCGATATCGATATCATTAAGCTCTAACATTTCAGGGATATCTTCTGTATCCCCACTAATGTAAATCCGCGCTGAGTCGCATTGGAGAACATACCCATTCCCAACACCACGAGGATGAAACCTAAACCGTTCAGGGGTCACATTGTACATCGGCACTGCAAAAATCGTCATGCCTTGAACATTGGTGCTCTGACCATTAGAGAGGGCTACTATGTTGGTGGTTATTCCTTGAGGCAACTTTTGAGTAACATCAGGGGGCGCAACTACCCATGTGTCTTTTCCGACCACAAACCTCAATACTTGAAGATCGAAGTGATCCCTGTGGGAATGTGTGATCAGAATCAAAATCGGGTTCGTCAGGTTTACATAACGGTTTGTCTCCTACGCAGGATCAGCTAGAACGAGCCTGCCACCAATCCGCAACCCAAGGCTCGCGTGATAAACCGGGATCACCTCCACGGTATCGCCTTTAACAGTCACCCTATCCACACCATACGCTGGCAACTGGCTTAAGGTCACCAATCCGTTTAATACAAGCACAACTACCCTTAGCGCTTTCATTTTCTGAGAGAGATTATTATCCCGGGGAGGAACTTTATCAACACCTTCTATGCATCCTTTCTACCTTTTCTTTACTGGGTATCTAAAAGCCCCTCACGCGGGGGCACTTACACATAACTCTATTGGGGATGACCAAGCGAAAGAAGACACACCCACAAAGCCTATCCTAAAATAAAATTTGCCCTGCAACTTCTCGTCGCCAACACAGTTGAACGAAAGAAATCTAAAGGTCACCGGGCCTTTATTCCTATTCGCCTTAAAAGCAGGATCGGTCTATGACCAATCCCGTGCCGAGGTTCATCAAATCTACACTCTAAACCTACGTTTTTCACAAGTGGGAGGTCATTGATGGGTGTTGCCAGACAATTCTACCACCAACCACTGTCATCATCACTCCGCCCTTTAAACGCCAACCTAAGAATGGGGTGTTGCGCGACTTACTTGCATTGACAGATTCCTCAAATGTCCACTCAAAATTAGGATCGAAAACCGTCACATCTCCATCTGCGCCGATCGACAAAGTTCCTTTACGAAGCGCCAAAATTTTTGCGGGTCCTACCGTAAGCCGTGCAATTAATTTCGTCAAAGGCATTCTTCCTGCATGGTACAGCTCCATTAACACCAGTGGGAAAACAGTTTGCAAGCCGATCATCCCAAAGGGTGCAATATCAAACTCCACTTCATTTTCATAATCGCAGTGGGGGGCATGATCACTAGCGATGACATCGATCGTGCCATCAGCAACGGCTTCAATCAACGCGATCCGATCAATAGCGGATCGCAATGGGGGATTTACCTTTACATTTGGATCATAAGCTGGCCATTGAGGCAACTCACCACCTTCCCCATAGAGTCGCCACGCAAAAGTTTGTTGCCCATCCGTCTGCCAAAACGTTTCACTACCTGCTAAAGCTGCGTCCGTTAACACCATGTGATGTGCACATGCTTCGGCTGTTATAGGAACACCGCGCTTTTTAGCTCCTCTGATCAATCGTACACTACCAGCAGTGGTCACGTGTTGACAGTGAACATGAGCTCCTGTTAGTTCCGCCAGAAGGATGTTTCGCGCCACTATAATTTCCTCAGCAATTGCAGGCCATCCTCTTAGTCCTAAGATCATGCTCCACAACCCTTCATGAGCCACACCATCTTGTGAAAGACTATAATCCTGGCAATGATCGAGGACCGGAATGTCAAACATGCGCACATATTCCAAGGCCCGACGCATTAGCTCATTATTCTGTACGCAAGCACCGTCATCAGTAATTGCAACTACTCCAGCACGACGCAGTGATCCTATTGGTGCCAACTCTTCCCCCGCTCGATTTTTGGTTATGCACCCTGCCACAAACACGTTTACCACAGCAGATTTTGCGGCCCGATCCTGGATAAGAGCCACTGTGGTAGGGTTATCTACTGGAGGATCCGTATTGGGCATCGCTAGGACTGAGGTAAAACCGCCCCGTGCAGCTGCAACAGTCCCTGTGGCTATAGTTTCGGAGGCGGTTTGACCGGGTTCTCGCAAATGCACATGCATATCGATCAACCCAGGACAAACCACCATACCTCTCACATCCACTTTTGGCGCATCTGAAGGCGCTAACTTCCTCGCCTCAGGTCCTATTGCAGAAACCCTACCATCCAAAATAAGTAAATCTGCTATCGTATCGAGATCGTTCGCAGGATCAATGATTCGCCCGCCAATCAATAGCAAGGAATTCATTTAGTAGCGAATGTTAAGAGACTCTAGTTGACAACGCAAGCACCGTGGATAACATAATGACTCGGAATGCGGGCGTAGTTTAGTGGTAGAACGGAAGCCTTCCAAGCTTCTCGCGAGGGTTCGATTCCCTTCGCCCGCTCCATTTTCTTAATAATCACCTTGTTGTCCCTCACACTTGCTTGGAAACACTGGCAATCCTTCGGCTTCGATCCTGGCTAGAGCATCCCGAACCCCTTTAATTATCGAGACACTAGCCGAGGTGCCCAAGCGATTTGCTCCTGCCCGAAGCATAGCCAAGGCCGTGTACGCCTCCCTAATACCACCAGCTGCTTTGACACCAAAACGGGGCCCTACAATCTCTCGCAACAGTTGCACATCGTTTATTGTCGCCCCACTAGGTCCAAACCCAGTACAGGTCTTTACAAAATGAGCCCCACTGTCCAACACACAATGACAAGCCCGCACTTTCTCTTCCTCTGTTAAAAGACCGGTCTCTATAATCACCTTAACGAGGTGATCTTGCGCCGCTTCTACCACATCCCTCAACTCTCGCAGAACATAGCTTTCATCCCCTTCTTTCAACCGTCCAATATTGAGCACTACATCAATTTCATCAGCCCCGTCATCTATCGCAGCCTCGGTTTCAAACCTTTTTACATCAGCTGCTGCAGCCCCAAGGGGGAAGCCAACAACACATACTACGCGAACATCTGAATCATCAAGCAACTCACGCGCCAACCTAACCCACGAACCGTTAACACAGACCCCGTAAAACCCATATTCGATTGCCTCGCGACACAATTGTTCAATCTGAACTCTGCTAGCTTCCGGCCGCAACAGGGTGTGATCAATACAAGCCGCTAAATCCCGGATTACCTTTTTTACTGTGGCTTCATCCATAGCTCTGCAAAACTTGCAATTCCCAACCCTTATGTCAATTAAACTAGTCTACTTAGCTGTAAAACCAGGCCTTTTATTAGAAAGACCAAGCAACAGCCTATATCAGACTATTAGTTTGACGGGGCAGGGATAAAAATTTTCTGACCCACTCGCAATTTGTTGGGGTCCAACCCAGGATTTGCCTTCAGTACCTGCTCAACAGTTACTTTTATGTTGTTTTGACGATATGCGGCAATAATTGCACTGAGGGTATCCCCGGGTTGGACTACGTATTCATAGCCCTTCATTTCTGTTGGCTGGCTGGGAGAAGCTTGCGCTGGCCGTTGGGGCTGTGAAGGTTGCACTGGCCGAGACTTCGCCGCAGCAATTTTTTCGATCTCTTTCAAAATCAATTCCCGGTCAGCTGCACACTGCTGCTCCACTTGTTTAAGCCTCGCCTCCATGCGAGATACCTCTGCTCGAATCGTGTCAGCTGACGGTGCCTTTGAAACCTGGTCACGTAGTACATCCAGCTCCCTCACCAACTCTGAAATTTGTTTCTGCATTGCCATCTGGGCGGTTTGAAGATCTTCAACCTGCCCCGCTAACCTATTAAGCTTTTCCATAACCAGGGGATCCTGGCCAAGTCCAGCTAGGCAACTCAGAGCTAGTACAACGCTTGCTAAGCCCTTATACGCTTTCATATGATCAACCTTAAGCGCGGCCCATGGTTCAAGCAAGGTCTATAAATCGTGGGAACCCCCCAAGCGTTCCTAACCAGAAATTCTGGATTGCGCGTTTTCCAGGTGTACCATTTGAAAACGATGGAACAGCTAGTGGAAGATTTCCTACAATACGTAAGGCACGAACGCGGGCAATCAGAAAATACTCAGCGCACGTACGCAGCGGTTTTGAGTCGTTTCTTGGCATGGGCCCAAAACAATGGGATTACATCTTGGGATCAAGTAACCTTGGAAACACTAATTAAGTTCTTAGAACACGAGCGCACTAGGCCCCTAAATCCTCATAAACGAAAACCAATTCGCGGTGTTTTAAGCATATGCTCTCTTTACCTAGAAATAGCAGCTCTGAAAGCGTTCTTTAAATTCGCATCACACGAAAAACTCCTCCCATCTAACCCCGCTGAAAACCTTTCCCTGCCACGTCGATGGTTGAGATTACCAAAAGTCCTAACTCCTGAAGAGGTCGACGCACTTTTGCGTCCTGTAGAACCTGAGTCTCCATCAAATCTCTGTGACCAAGCCATTTTGGAATTAGCATACGCCTCTGGACTCAGGCTCGCCGAGCTAAGAAACCTCCGGCTTGAACAACTACAGCTGGACGCAGGTTTTGTAATCGTTGTCGGGAAGGGGAACAAGGAACGTGTTGTGCCCATCGGGTCAAAAGCAGTAGCAGCACTACAAAAGTATTTGGAGGCGGGGCGACCTAAACTTGCAAAACCGCACTCGCCTGGAACAGTGTTCTTAACTAATCGAGGCACCGCATTTTCTCATGTAGCAATGTGGTTGCGAATTAAGAAACGAGCCCGCCTCGCCGGGATTACCCGTCCCTTCACACCCCACATGTTACGTCATAGCTTTGCCACCCATATGCTCGAACGCGGAGCCGATTTAAGAGTAATCCAGGAACTCCTTGGACATTCAAGCATTGCCACGACTGAAATTTACACTCATGTCAACGTAGGACGCCTGGTTGAAATTCACCGGAAATTCCATCCCCGGGCTTAATACAAACCAATGGGTAGCGTAACTTATGCCCCTTTTGGGCTTGGACATAAACTTACGGCCCTTCTCTAAAACCTACAAATTTTGCCACTGCAGTGCATTTCCGACACCGACGCTACGTAAAAATTTGGGACGTGTGGCCCATGCACTTTAATGGCTGCATGCCACAGAAACCAACGCCCGCACTTAATCACACATCGGTCTTGTCCACGAGAAACCTTTGGCACACTCTTAATCCAAAACTCAAACCTTTGGAAAACCACAAAAGTCCCTCTGCTAGAACTGCCGCGTGTACCCAACACCTACATTGAAGCGCGGAGAATCGCGTAGGGTAGGGTCGTGGGTGAGCGGAAAACCTACGTCAAGTCGGAGGGGCCCAATCGGTAAGTCAAGTCGGATCCCAAAACCAAAGTTATCCGCATATGAACCCGTGGAGATCAATTCACCCGTTCCTGGTCTTGGGAACTTTTGGGGTTCAAAACTGAAAGCATCTGGATAAACCATTCCAATGTCATAAAAGGTAGCAAACCGAACTCGAGAAATAAGTGGTATACTGTATTCAGCTGACGCAAACCAATAGGTACACCCTCCGATTGGTTCAAGGTACGTGTCATTTACTAATTCTTTTGGCCCCACATCCCGGTATCTATACCCACGCAATGAGTACATTCCTCCCAAATAAAAACGATCATAGAAAGGCACATACTGCGTGTTGCCGAAAGCATCTGTGACCCCGATCCGCCCATTTAATTCTAGAACATGCCCAGCAGCCAGGCCTTTAAAATACCACCCCGTCCGCAATTCCACCCGATAGAAGGACTTCTCGCCTCCGAATGGGCCGCCTGTGATTTCGCCAAATAGTTCAGTCCGTTGACCGCGGTTGGGCAACAATCCTTTCCCCCGAGTATCATAAGCCAACGTTAAGTTTACCCGGGACAACAGTGTATCACCTTCCTCAATCAAGAATGTACTAGGCAACTGGGACTTATACTCAGGCGCAAATTCCATACCCACATTCTCGATGTTATATCCTAAGGTAGCTGTAAGTCGCTCTGTCCAAATAGGCTTCCTGACCCACAAACGTAAACCGGTCCGTGTTTCAGTATAAAGGTCGTTGAGACTCTCAAAATCCAACCATCGGTGGTAAACCTCAGTGCCCAACTCCAACTTTTGATCCAAAAACCAAGGCTCGATAAAAGTTAGAACCACGTCCCGGCGGCGTGTACCATACGCAAAATATGCCCGGGCTTTTTGTCCGCCACCGCTGAAGTTAGGCGGATTAAACAAATCAAAATTACCTTGATTAAACTCCGCGAAACCAACCAGTCGGTCTATTGAGCTAAATCCTGCACCTACTGTGAAAAAACCCGTTGGGCGTTCTTTCACTTCCACCACAAGATCTTTCCGGTTTGGTGCTATTTCCGTGGGTTCGGGCTTCATCTCTACTTTTTCAAAGTATCTCAATCCTTCGAGCCTTGCCTTACTAATTTCTACCCGGCTCATATCAAATGGCTCGCCTGGATATATGGCCAACTCGCGTCTAATTACCTTATCCTTAGTTTTCTCATTCCCTCTGATGTCAATTTTCTCCACATATATCTGGAACCCTTCGTTGATCTCAAACTCAAGATCAATTGTTCCCTGCTGAACATTGGGTTTCTTCCGAACTGTCAAATTTCCCGATGACTCAGTCACGTCGATATATCCCTTCGCCCCATAGAAATTCTCAATTGCCTTTACATCAGCCTGTAAGCTGCTCGGGGAAAAGATATCACCGGACTTCATTTTAAACTCGCTATTAAAATTTCGGATCAACTCCCATTCTCGCCGATTCATCCCTTGGGGTGGCCGGCTACCAAGCTTAAAATCACGGGCAATAGCATTTGTTGGCAATAGGTTTGCACCTCTAAAAACGATGTTACCCACCTTGTACTGGGGCCCTTCGGATATTTCAAAAATGATTGCTAGCTTGTTTGAGGAAGGATACTCAAACCGCACGTTTTTCAACTCGAAATCCAAATGTCCTCGTTCCAGATAAAACTGAGTCATTCGCTCTTTGTCATCTTCAAACTCTTCCTTTTTTAGATAGCCCCGACCCGTTATCCAAGAAAACATCCCGTGCTTGCGCGTTTTGATGGTCTTTTTCAAATCCTTTAAATATTCGGTTCGCGCTCCTTCGAAGCGAATTTCCGCAATCTTGACTTTCCTTGCCTCGTTGATTTCGAACGTCACAACTCCACGCCCCAAAGCCTCGTCAATGGAGAGCCTATATTGAACAGTGGTTTCTGAATAGCCCTTTTTCTGATAAAGTTTTTGAATTTGCTGGCAATCTTCGAACAACTTTTGTTCGTCCAACGGTGAACCAACCTTAGACTTAATGGTGCGGCTAAGTTTGGCCGAGCTAAACTTTTTGTTTCCTTCAAACCGAATATCTGCAATGGTAGGCCTACCCTGCAAAATATATGTTAGGACAACTCCATCACCCTGCCGTTCATCTACCACCCGAATGTTGTAGAAGTAACCTGTGTTGTATAAGCTGCGTATATCCTCATCTACGACCGCCGGTTGATACAGATCTCCGGGCCGACTTTTTATGTGATCCCGAACAAATTGGTCACTTGTAGCAGGTGGGCCTATGTGTCTAATGTCAATCCGAATAATCTTGGTTCGAGGGAGTGGAAGTTGAGCGCACACGGTTACGACCGATACCAGCCACGCCATCAACCAGAGAACCAAAATCCGTTTCATACAAAAACCAGTCTTTAGTATGGAACCGCATCCTCAGTATATACCGTAGTGGCCTGCTCAAATCGCGTAAACGATCTAAAGAACGTCAGATGAATATCTCCCGTGGGGCCATTACGTTGTTTTGCGATATAGAGGTTCACAGGCTGCACATCCATATCCGCTAGATCTTCATCATCCCTTGCAGGTTGGTTCGGATCATCTGGATCTGCCCGATACAACAATCCAACTACGTCTGCGTCTTGTTCGATTGCGCCTGACTCACGCAAATCTGACAGGCGCGGTTTTCGATTTCTATCGCGCTCCACATCGCGATTCAACTGGCTTAGCACAATCACAGGTACCTTAAGTTCCTTTGCAAGGGCCTTTATTCCGCTAGAAATATCCGCTATTTCCTGCTGACGGTTTTCAATTCGGCGGCCAGTAGACCGAAGCAACTGAAGATAGTCAATTACAAAAAGCTTGATACCGCGCTGTTGCCACATTCGGCGGGCACGCGCCCGCAATTGAAGAATGGTCAAACTTGGTGAGTCATCGATATACAATGGCGCCCGTGCTAATTCACCAGTCGCATTCGTTAGCCTATGCGAATCTGTAGTAGAAATGATTCCACGCTGAAGGTTCCTGGCATTGACCCGAGCCCTCGAACATAGCATCCTCAACACCAGGGACTCAGCTGTCATTTCCAAGCTAAAAACACCTACAGGCAAGCCTTGCACTACCGCCACATGTTCAGCGATGTTCATTGCCAAGCTTGTCTTACCCACACTAGGTCTGGCTGCGATGACAATCATCTCGCCCGGATGTAAACCTCCTGTCATGTTGTCCAGGTCCCTATACCCGGTGGGAATGCCCACAACTGCCCCACCACGCTTGTGAAACTCATCTATCATGCTTATCACCCGAGGCACTAACTCGCTCATCGAACTAGCACCACTGTCAACCCGCTCTTCGCTTACCCGCAAAATCTCCTTTTCTACTTCATCCAGAAGCTCATCAGTTTCCCCATCATGCTCGTAAACCCTCTTTTCAATTTTCATACACGCATCCAGCAACCGCCTCAGGACATACTTCTGGCAAATTATGTCCAGGTAATACTCCAGGTTAGCGGCTGAAGGCACCGCATCTGGTAAACCAAGTAAATACGGCACTCCTCCTACTGAATCCAAAACACCCTTATCCTTTAGCTTTTGCTGCAGCGAAATCAAATCCACCGGAGTGTTTGTATCGTACATCTCAACAATTGTCTCATAGATAGTACGGTGCCGGAGGTCATAAAAAACCTCCGAGGACTTGATCTTAGCAATACAAGTGGGGATACATTCGTTCGGCGCTAGCAATATCGATCCTAACACACAAACTTCCGCTTCAATTGAGTGTGGTGGTAAACGACCTGGTTCGGCGACCTCACGGAGTTTAGCACCTTTGCTATTGCACTTCTGCCCGTCTAACCGCGCCGGTTTTTCATCGCTTGATTTGCCTTGAGTCCCGTTGCTCATACCATCATTGAAGACAAAATATCACGTGCAGACAATCCTACATAATTTGCAAATTTTTCACTTTATCTTCGCACGGTTTTTCCACTCCAACGCCTTGGCAACCAGCAACCTGTAAAATTATTAACACTGGCTTTTTGCTGGCTTAACGTGCTTTTACTCATTATTGTTCTTTCCATGCCAGTCCTTACAGATGCTGAGATCCACAGCCTTGTTGAAGGCTGCAATCAAAATCCTCATGGGTTGCTCGGCATGCACCCGCTCGGTTCCAAACCCGGAATCGTAGTCCGCGCATTAATCCCTGACGCTGCTGCGATCAGGATTGAACCTGTTCATGATAAAACTAAGCCAATTATCGAGCTAAAAAAAATCCATACAGCTGGCCTTTTCGAGGGATACTCACACAACACATCCGAAGTTTATGCATATGACTTAGTTATTACCTACCAAGATGGTAGGATCTATCGTACACGGGACCCATATTCTTTCCTGCCAACCATAAGCGATTTCGACTTGTATTTGTTTAATGCTGGCGATGCACGACGAATCTACCGGCACCTTGGCGCGCACCTGCGAATAATAGATGGAGTTCCCGGAACTAGCTTTGCAGTCTGGGCACCATGCGCCAAGCGTGTTAGCGTGATTGGTACTTTCAATAATTGGCATGGCCGGGTCCATCAAATGCGAATGCTAGGCGCTTCCGGCGTGTGGGAGATTTTCATTCCAGGAGTAAAACAAGGTGATCTGTACAAGTTCGAATTGGTAGACCCTCAGGGAAATCTTCGAATCAAAACAGACCCATACGGGTTTTTCTTCGAAATCCCCCCAAAAAACGCGAGTATAGTTTGGGACATGTCCAGCTTTTGCTGGAATGATGATAAATGGTTGGAAAAACGCGCTCACACCCAATGGCTCTCCCAGCCCATCAGCATTTACGAAGTACATCTAGGTTCTTGGCGAAAAAAATCACCCGTCGAATCATACTCGTATACGGAGCTTGCACCCATGCTAATCGATTACCTTCGTAAAACAGGATTCACTCACGTGGAGTTTTTACCTGTTATGGAGCATGCTTACTATCCTTCTTGGGGCTACCAAGTAACTGGTTTCTATGCCCCCACTAGCAGATACGGCACACCAAATCAATTCATGGCTTTGATCAATGACCTCCACCAAGCTGGCTTTGGGGTAATAATCGATTGGGTGCCTGCTCATTTCCCTGCGGACGAATGGGCCTTGGCACACTTCGATGGCACCGCAGTTTATGAGCATGAAGATCCCAGGCTAGGGAAACACCAGGACTGGAACACGCTCATCTTTAACTACGGCCGTTACGAAGTCCTAAATTTCCTTATAGCAAATGCACTATTCTGGTGCGAGCAATACCACGTCGACGGTTTACGCGTGGATGCAGTCGCCTCCATGCTTTATCTCGATTACTCCCGCAAACCCGGCGAATGGATTCCCAACAAATACGGTGGTAAAGAAAATCTCGAAGCAATCGCGTTCCTGCAGAAATTTAACCACCTCGTCCACACAGAATATCCCGGTATACTCACCATCGCAGAAGAATCAACTGCCTGGCCCATGGTAACGCGTCCCCCATACCTTGGCGGACTTGGTTTTACCCTAAAATGGGATCTTGGATGGATGCATGACACGTTACGATACTTCAGCCGCGACCCTATATACCGCAAGTACCACCACAACGACTTAACCTTTGCAATGATGTATAGATACACCGAAAACTTCGTACTCCCCCTTTCACACGACGAAGTGGTCCATGGGAAACGCTCTCTCATTGGGCGCATGCCAGGCGATCAGTGGCAACAATTCGCCAACTTACGCGCTCTCTTCGTATACCAATGGACCTTCCCAGGTAAGAAACTTCTTTTCATGGGAAGCGAATTTGCCCAATACAGGGAATGGGACGTTAACGGACAAATCGATTGGCACTTGTTAGAGTCGCCACACCACAAAGGCGTCCAAAAGTTAATCACAGACCTTAATGCGTTATACCGACAAGAACCTGCATTCTTCGAGGCAGAACACGAACCAGCAGGATTCAGCTGGATCGATTGCACCGATTCCCTCCATAGCGTCATCGCCTACCTCAGACATACTACGTCAAAATCGCGCTTCGCCCTCGTCGTCCTAAACCTTACGCCCGTGCCACGGTTCAATTACAGGATCGGGTTACCTTTAGGAGGAAAATGGATTGAGGTTTTAAACTCAGACTCTGACCTTTACGGTGGAAGTAACCTCGGAAATTTCGGGGCGGTAACAGCCGAACCTACACCCTGGCACAACCAACCTTACTCCGCTGAATTTACCCTTCCCCCATTAGCTGGCCTTATCTTCACTCCAGAATCCCAACGCCAGGAGCCACATTCCACCACATCCGACCCTGTCCCCAAACACGCACCTTTCAATTGTCCCCGGTAATCACCAATTCCAACCCCACGAAGCAAGCCAACCACTACCATTTAAATTTTGACCAGTCACAGACCCAGCCCAGGCATTTAACATCTGCACGAAAGTCTTATCTTGAGCATGTCTCCTATCCCAACGATGCCTTAATAAGCAGATTGGGCGAGCTGTTGTAGCACAACATCATGAAAATCAGGAGCCTACGTCAGAACCCAAAAAGGTTGCCGAAGATGTATATTTAGTTACTATTACACACCGCATAATGGATTACGGCTATACTCAAGAGGTAATTGCCCTGTTGATTACTGCAGTGGCAGCCATAGGGCTGGCTGCGGGCATGATTTTTGCATCCTGGCTCATAGGCTGGAAAGGGCAAACCACGTTTATTAAGGGCCGGCCATATGAATGCGGCATTCTGCCATGCCCCCTCCCTAGCAAGGTCCGATCCAACTTCTATGCATTTGGGGCGCTCTTTCTTATTGCAGACGCTATGCTTATTTTCGTTTTTGCGCTAGCAACCTCTATCAAAACACTTTCCGTCACTCAGAAAATTAATTGCGCAATCAGTCTTGCGGGAGTGCTGGTTCCCATGGGCGTTGCAATTGTTTATGGTGCACGCAGCGGAAGGTTAGCTTTGTGGAAATGCACGACTCCGTCAAACCGCTCAAAATCAAGCACTAGCTTGTCAGAAACCGGTCCCACAACTCCAGATGTGGTTTAAACTCCAACAGATTTACGCAATCGCAGGGGCCTCCTTCCGGGAGGCAATCCGCCAACCCGTTTTCTTGCTTCTCGTTACAGCCACATCTTGTTTCGAGATCTTCCTAGCAACCCCGTACTACTTTGGTTTTGGAGACGAACCCAAACTAATAAAAAACAGTGTACTTGCGGTAATGTATCTTTCAGCGCTGATTGGATCAGTGTTGGCAGCCTCATCCTCTTTAGCCAGAGAAATCAGGGTTGGCACCGCACAAACAGTCCTATCCAAGCCAGTTAGCCACACACTCTTCTTTTTATCAAAGTACATAGGAATTGCCGCTGCACTCACTCTCCTGTTGTACATAAACACGGTTACAGCATTGATCGCCAGTAGGATGGTATTCGACGTGTACGGGCGTACTGACGTAGCTGCCCTTTTAATTTTTGCGTTGGCGGTCGCGGTTGCTTACGGGATAGGTGGATTAACAAACTACTTCTTACGGCGGCCATTCCCGTCCGACGCCATAATCGCGCTGGCCGTGACCGTAACAATTGCGGCAGTAATAATTGCCCAGTTCACTGAACAGATGCAAAGCCTGGGCGAAAAAGCCTGGGTCGATTGGCGAATGGTACCTGCTGGTCTCCTAATCCTGTTCGCGAGCTGGGTGTTCGGAGCCATATCCCTCACATGCTCTACGCGGCTGGACATAATTCCCACCCTAGCCGTATGCTCGGCCCTGTTCTTGATAGGTTTGATGTCTGATTATCTGTTTGGCAGACGGGCCGAACCAGCTTGGAAACTAAACATCAGAGAAGAACTCGTGGGCACTCGGTGGACACCCGCTCAAAAAGACATATTACGTACGTTACTTACTAAATATGATTCCAACGATTCTGGACAACTCGAATCCGAAGAGCTTAGCCGAATAAGTGAAAGCGAATTCGCCCAGATGCGGGAGGCTGGCCTAGACCGAGCCTGGTGGGCATCTTTGCTTTACGCAGCAACTCCTAATTGGCAAGTCTTCTGGGTTGGTGACATACTTGAAACAGAGAAACACGATTTCCCATGGGTTTACGTAGGTAATGTAATGTTGTACATGACGCTTTATATCGGTGCCACACTGATAATCGGCATCGTGTTGTTTGAAAACAAAGAGCTCAAATAGTAAGTTTTCCAAGCTAGATGCAACCGAAAATTAAGAGTCAATGGAACGATCAATCCAAAAAACAGCCTTAGTTAACTTAATAGTGCTGGTGGCAGTTGCTACCGCAGTATACGTAACCGCCTACCACACCAAATCATACGCTGGGTTACTGACAACTGTTTACTTAGCCGCCAGTACTATTTTGGCTTTCACCAGCTGGATCTACCTAAAGTTGCTAGAAAGAGAAGCACTCGAGAGATTGGAATATGAAGAAATGACTGCCGCAAAGGTCTCGGGTACGCTGTTTGAACCCACTGAGGCAGATCAATTACCAGGCTATCGAGCCCGAGTTAGTTTTGGGCGATTCGTAATCCCTGCTATAACAGTGATATTTACCGTTGGGGTTGGAACCGCCGCCTGGTTTTACTATACAAAACTTGGGAAAGCGATTGTACGGCCTATTTCCAACCCGAGCCTCGGAATGTCAATGTATGGACTTTTTGCCCTGGTGCTATTCCTGCTTGGACGATTCTCCATCACTTTAAGCAAACTCCAAAGTGACATCGTTACACGGCCAGTAGCTGCTCACATGCTCGTGGGCGCATACCTAAATTTTGTTACAGGGGCTGGAATTGCCGCTGTTGAAGCTGGATACCCCGAAACCGATCTACTCCTCGCCAAGATCATAACCATATTCCTAGCCCTCTTGGCGGTGGAAAACCTCATAAACATGATCCTAGAAATATATCGGCCAAGAGTGCATGGCATTCCCAACCGCCTTTTGTACGATAGCCGGTTAGTAGGACTATTGGCTCAGCCAGAAAATCTTTTCACTGCCGCAGCACGTGCCCTCGATTATCAGTTCGGCTTCAAAGTCTCGGAAACTTGGGTGTTTAAACTTTTCAAGCAGTATTTTGGTCCCTTAGTAGCAGGTCAGCTCTTACTCATCATGTTATCTACCTGCTTTGTTGTGATAGAACCGGGACAACAGGGCGTGCTGGAACGTTTTGGAAAACTTGTCCAAAACCGCAACGTACTAAACCCTGGCATTCATCTAAAGCTGCCATGGCCCATCGATCGAGTACACAGATTTACCACGGAAGAAATTCAACGGTTAGATATTGGCTACACGCCTGATCCGCAAACTGAAAAACTAAAAACAATTGTATGGGGTACCAAACACGCAAACGAACAACCGTATCTAGTCGCAGATCGGGAAGCACGGCGTTTCAGTCCCGAAACCGAGAACGACTCGCGCACGAAGCCCACTCCCCCCGTTAGCATGCTATCAGTGAACATCCCTGTATACTATCAAATCACAAACGTGCTAGACTGGTTCTACAACCACAACGCACCTTCGAATTTGCTAGAATCAATTGCCTCCCGGGTAATTACCCATTCAATGGTAAGCGTGGACTTGGCACGCATCATGAGCACCGAACGGCTAACCATCTCCCAGAAACTTACGGAGGAAATCCAAGCAGCCGTTAATCTATACGGTCTAGGTGTAAAAATTTTGTTTGCAGGTATACAAGGAACTCACCCACCTGTGGAAGTAGCCCCTGAGTATGAGAAAGTTGTGGCGGCAGCTCAACGTAGAAAAGCGAAAATCTTAGACGCGACCGCCTCAGCAATTCAAACGAACGCCTTAGCAGAGGCAGCCGCATTTACCAGCACCAATCAAGCCATAGCTGACGCACTCAAACTACGCATAACTTGGGTTGCACAAGCAGCCCTTTTCACAAACCAAATACCAGCTTATTTGGCCTCGCCCACTGTTTATACTCAAAGGCTTTACTTTAAGACGTTTGCTCAAGCGTTAAGCACACCCAGAAAATACATTTTGCTAACAACCAACTTTGAAGACGTAATCGTCTTTGACCTACAAGACAAAATTCGGGAGGACCTTTTACAATTAACCGTTCCACCACCATCGAAATAAACTACCTATGAAACGTCATCTTAGCACACTAATCGTCGGCATATTGCTCGTGATTATCTTCGGAGCCCAACTATTTATATTCCAGGTCCGGGAAAACGAAGTGGCAATTGTGACTACTTTCGGTCGGGTAACTAAATCTGTCGGTGCTGGGTTACATTTCCAATTACCCTGGCCTATTCAGAAAATTTACAAACTCGATAAACGGATCCAAATCTTTGAAGACAAGTTCAGCGAGGATCTTACAGCAGACAACAACAATCTCCTAACTCAGGTATATCTGGGTTGGCGCATCAGTGATCCTACAGAGTTTTTCCCCAGATTTCCTAGTGCCTCCACCACAGCTGCCGAACGCATGCTGGAAGGCATCGTACGAAGCGTAAAAAGTGGCGTGGTCGGGAAATACAATTTGGCCGACTTCGTAAACGCCGATCCGGCTCAACTAAAACTAACTCAGATTGAGGAAGAAATAAAAAAAGGTGTCCAAACACAGCTGGAACTTAACAAATGTGGGATAGAAGTGGTCTTCCTCGGGATCAAAAAGATGGGACTCCCTGAAAGCGTTACACAAGCTGTCTTTGAAAGGATGAGCTCTGAAAGAAACGTTCTTAGCAGCAGATATCAGTACGAGGGCGAAGCCGAAGCCCAGAAAATCCGCGCTAGTGCGGAGCGCAAAGCTGCTGAAATACTAGCTGAAGCAGAGGCGCGTGCCAAAGAAATCCGGGCAGAAGGGGAAGCCGAAGCCGCACAAATTTTACCGATTTTTCAGCAGAATCCCGAACTTGCAGTGTTCTTATTAAGGCTCGACGCCCTCCAACAGGCCCTGAAAGAGAAAGCTACTCTCATACTTGACCAGAGAACGCCCCCATTCGACTTGCTAGGTAGTTTCCCGACAAACAATATCCCCAAATAACCTCACTTGCCCCTAAGGTCATGGACAAGAAACCCCAAAAAGTCGTTTTACCCAACCAAGCGCCCACGGACACAAGCGCGGAGGCAATGGCTGAAGCACTCCGCAGCAGCTTCATAATCATCAAAATTGCCATGGTCTTCCTTGTTGGAGTGTTCCTCACATCAGGAATCCGTATCGTTAGCCCTCAAGAACGAGCTATAGTGTTACGATTTGGGAAATCCGTTGGCGAAGGTGAAAAGGCCCTTCGCAAACCAGGCCTGTTATGGGCTTTCCCATATCCGATAGATGAGGTAGTCAAAATTCCTATAACCGAACTCCAACACGTCACATCTACTATAGGTTGGTATGCGGTTACGCCTGAGCAAGAAATCAGTGGAAATGAACCCCCACCTGGTCCTACTTTAAACCCAGCGGCCGACGGATACCTCCTTACGGGTGACCCAGAACCAAATATTGTACATGTCAGAGTTAGGCTTTACTATCGCGTCTCTGATCCTGTGACCTACCAATTCGAGTTTGCAAACGCCTCAAACGTCGTACTTAACGCACTCAATAACGCCCTAGTTCACGCCGCTGCCAAATTCTCGGTGGACGACGTGCTTTATCGCAACGTCGCTGGTTTTAAAGAAGAAATCACCCGCAACGTAATTGAAAAACTCGCAAGTTACAGCGTTGGAGTTGAAGTAGACCACTGCGAAGTGCTCAACGCCATACCCCCAAGACAGGTAGCTTCTGCTTTCCATAAGGTCACAATGGCCCGCGAAACGAGAACCAAACTGATCAATGAAGCCCAATCCTATGCAAACCAGGTAATCAGCACTGCTGAAGCACAAGCAGCTATAATTACAAATGAAGCAGCCATTTACAAAGCTACCATGGTCAAATCACTAGCGGGAGACGCAAAACGTTTCCTCGATTTACTTCCCAAATACCAGGCAAATCCGCAGCTTTTCATGGAAGCACAATTTCTGGAAACAATTGGAAGAGTTCTCACCAACTTGCAAGACAAAATCTTTGTCTCGATCAGGCCCGATGGGAAACCACGCGAGTTCAGGCTGTTGCTTAACCGAGAACCTTTGAAACCAAAACCCCAGACCTCAAAATAACCGCAAAACCTGGACAACCTTTCTACCACTATGCAAGTCACGTCACTACTAAACAGAAAAGGTAAACAACCTTCCCACGAACATGACCATCTAGGCCCATTCGATTCATGTTCAATATGCGGCCATACAGAGACGCACCACCACGCACCAGCTAGATTGTGGCAAGCAGTGCTTGGGGCAATGTTCGTAGTAAATGGGTTTTTGCTCGACTGGCTTTTCCCCGGATACCACGCCATCGCTAGTGCCAGCGCGTTTATAGGGGCAGCCATAATGGCCTGGCCAATCATGATTAATGCATTCGATGATCTGAAAAGAGGGTTCCTTGGAATCAACGAGCTAGTCGCAATCGCAGTCCTGGCAGCATTCGCTTCAGGTGATTACCGGATCGCTGGCGTCGTCTCTTTTTTCATGCTAATGGGCGAAATTATTGAAACCCGTACCGCCGAAGGTGCACGAGCGTCAATTGAGTCATTGATCCGGTTGACGCCAACCAAAGCTCGGCGACTTAAACCAGACGGTACCGAAGAAGAAATTCCCGCCAGCCAGTTGCAAGTGGGTGATATCATCCGCGTGCGACCGGGTGATAACATCCCGGCAGACGGTGTGGTTATTGTTGGTCAGGCCTCGGTTAACCAGGCCACTATCACCGGAGAATCCCTCCCCGTAGATAAAAAGCCTGGCGATGAAGTCTATGCCGGCACCCAAAACTTAACCGGAATGCTTGAAATAAAAGTTACACGGGCTGGCCAAGATACCACACTAGGACGTGTTCGTGAACTTATCCTTGCCGCCGAAAAAACTAAACTTCCCTTAATGAAAATCGTGGACCAATACATGGGCTTTTATACGCCACTGGTCCTAGTCATTGGCGGCCTCGTCTGGGCATTTACTCATGACTGGAACCGTGTTGTTTCTGTCCTAATCGTAGCATGCCCGTGTGCCTTCATTCTAGCAACCCCCACCGCCATGGTAGCAGCCCTATCAGCTGCAGCACGATTGGGAATTCTCATCAAGAACGTGGCAGACATTGAACTGGCAGCGCGGATAAACTGCTTCATTTTCGACAAAACGGGAACAATTACAACCGGCGAGCTTGCCGTCTCTCGGCTCGCACCGCAACCAAATGTTAAGCCCGCAGAGCTACTTTTTTACGCTGCAGCTGCAGAAAAGTTCAGTAACCATCCTGTCGCAAAAGCACTTCGTAAACTCGCCGAGGAAGTCAATCTTACCTTACCAGATCCAACCGACTTCTCCGAAACTGCAGGTCGAGGGGTTAGAGCCAAAGTTAACGACCACACCATAATGGTAGGTCGAGTACAATGGTTGAAAGAACAGGGTATAGCCATCCCAGAAATTGAGGGCACCGAACTAAAAGAAGCAGAAGGATGGAGCCTGATTTACGTTAGCAAGGACGGCCAGTTCCTTGGATGGATCGGTTTACAAGACACAATACGGCAGGGTGCAAAAGAAACCATTTCTGAATTGCAAACTATTGGGGTACGACGAATCGCATTGATCTCGGGTGACCGCCAAGCCGTCACAACCAGAGTTGGTCAGGAAATCGGTGTCGACGAAGCCGTAGGAGAATGCTTACCACAGCATAAAGTGGAATTCGTCCAAACCATGCGTAACAAAGGGTACAAAGTCGCTGTGGTGGGTGACGGAGTAAATGATGCACCCGCACTAGCTGCGGGTGATATGGGTATCGCCATGGGAGCCGCCGGCAGTGAAGTGGCAATCCATTCTGCCACAATTGCACTCATGAACAACGACCTCAAAAGGCTACCATTCCTAATACGGCTCTCGCGAGATACCCGCAAGGTAATAAACCAAAACTTCCTCTTCGGCGTCCTCTTCATAATTGGAGGCTTAACACTGGCTTCCTTCGGCTACCTGAACCCTATCGTAGCAGCGCTCCTACATAACACTGGCTCTCTCATGGTAATTTTCAATAGCGCAAGGCTGGTCAGACGCGGAGAGGAATTCCAACCATACATATCGTCTTCTTACACACAGGCTGTGGAAGCAACAACTCAAACCCCTATTCCATCCGCTGCTTGATCAACCTTAACCTAAACTTGCAACAACGGGTTCCAAAATAACACGCTTATGATCCAGCCAAACGACCAACAGACAATCAGCCCGACAACAACCTCCTCAACCCAACCTACCCATGACAAGCCTGTAATCGTAACGGTAAAAAACGTAACAAAAATCTTTCGTGACTTTTGGGGACGTCCAAAAGCCAAGGCCGTTGACAACGTATCTTTTGACGTCTACCAAGGCGAAATTTTCGGGATTCTCGGCCCAAACGGTTCAGGCAAAACCACCCTCCTAAAAATGATCCTCGGGCTACTTCACCCAACACGAGGCGTCATAAAAGTATTCGGCAAACATCCTAGAGACGTTCAAACCAAGTCTAGAATTGGGTACCTACCCGAAGAATCCTACTTGTATAGGTACCTGGACGCCCGAGAAACACTTGATTTCTTTGGAAGATTGTTTTCAATCCCGCAACCTGAGCGCAGTCGCCGCATTGAACAACTCCTTGAAATGGTAGGATTGGCCAAAGTACGAGCTCGCGCTGTAGGTGAATTCTCCAAAGGTATGCAACGACGAGTAGGACTGGCACAAGCCCTAATTAATGATCCCGACCTAGTGATCTTAGACGAACCTACCTCTGGGCTAGACCCCATCGGCTGCCGCGAAATGAAAGATCTGATACTCCTCTTAGCCAAACGGGGCAAAACCATCATCCTAAGTAGTCACTTGCTAGCCGATGTTGAAGATCTCTGCGATCGCATAATGATCCTATATGGAGGAAAAATTCAAGCGTTGGGTACACTCGACGAACTACTTACAAAAAAAGACACCATCCGAATAACCATGCCGGCACCTTCCCCAAACGTGTTCGAACAGCTGATCCAAATACTACGTGAATACGTCCCGACAGATAAGCTCCAGATCGATAAACCTAGACAAAATCTCGAAAGCTTCTTCATGGAGGTTGTCCGTAAAGCAGTTTACTCAGCCACGGAAACCTCAGGCGCAACGTTAGGACAAAAAATAGCCGATTACCTAACAGGTCAAGCGCAACCCACAGCCGCCGAAGCTTTGCTTTCAAAACTTGCCGCTCCTGAAACACCACCTCCACTTACGCAACCCGCCCCCGAGGCGACCCAAACTGAACCGAAACTTACAAAACTCCAGTCATTGACTCAACCAGAGCAATCAACCACCCAACCTCCTCAACAACCCCAGAAGCCCGAACCCGATCTATCCACTGCCGATGAAAAATTAAGGTCGCTGCTGGAATCCTCAGAAAACAAATCCAAGCAGGAATGACCTCAATCAAAACCCAACATGAAAAAAATCCTCGCCATTGCATGGTTAACCTGGAAAGCAGCCTTCAGATTTAAACTGGTAGCTGTACTACTGACGCTGATGATCTTTACCGTGGTAGTGCTGCCAGTGATCATTAAAGACGATGGAACAGCCCGCGGCTTTGTCCAAATTTTATTGACATATACTCTCACAGTTATTGCAGGGCTGCTTGGGTTATGCACCTTATGGATTGCTTGTGGAACACTGGCCCGCGACATTGAAGAATGCCAAATTCAACTCGTAGCCACCAAGCCCATCTCCCGGTGGCAAATATGGATAGGTAAATGGTTGGGCATCATTTTGTTGGACACAGCAATCTTAACCGTCACAGGCATCCTCCTACTAGGCCTTTTCTCCTGGCGAGCTTCTAAACTCGACCCAAAACAACAGCATATTCTTTTCAATGAAGTGTTAGTGGCTCGCCAAGGAGTTAAACCTCAATATCCAATCAAAGAACTGGAAAAACAGGCTCAACAACTTCTTAAGGAACGCCTCAGCCTACTTCAACATACTAACCTAGACAGAATCGATATCCAATCCGTTCGAAGAGAAATCCTAGAACAACTAAAAGCCGACTACCAACTTGTTCCCCCCATGACACTCAGTAGCCCGGGCTATCGACGATGGGATTTAAACCTGGGCATAAATCCAGCAAAAATTAAGGGCAAACCCCTCTATATTAGAACAAAATTTTACGCCGGTAATGCAACCTTCTCAGGTACTGTCACCGCTATGTGGCAAGTAGGTGTGCCAGGAACTGCAAAGGTTTGGCGTAGTGAACCCATGAGCTTAGCCCCAGACACTTTCCACGAGATCGAAATCCCACCTGACTTGTTCGACAAAAACGGAGACATAACAGTTGTATTCATAAATCTGAGTGATGTACCCCTCATTTTCCCTATGGAGGAAGGCATCGAGTTGCTCTACCCAGCCGGATTGTTCGTGTGGAACTTTGCACGTGGGCTAGGAATTATTATTTGCTGGATGGCCCTTTTAGCAGCCCTTGGTCTGGCAACAGCAAGCTACCTGTCCTTCCCAGTAGCTGCGTTTGTGGCAATGGCGGCCCTTGCCCTTACTTTCTCCACAGGGATAATGAGCACCGCAATTTCAGAGGGAATCCTAAGTAAATACGACGAACAAACTCATCGGTTCATCCCAAGCATTTTGGACATGATATTTATTCCGCTGTTCAAAGCAATCCTAGCCGTAATTTCCCCCGTGAAACAGTTTTCACCAATAGACAAACTAACTACCGGCAGACTCATCACGTGGGCAGAGCTGGCCCAGGCAATATTGATCGTAGTGGCATTAGTCGGCGGTTTACTTGCAGCAGTGGGGAATTACCTTTTCTACAAGCGAGAGTTAGCAGGTGGCGAAGCAACTAAATAACAGGCAACCTTATAAAGATCATGAACAAGACTAAAAAAGCACTGTTATTTGCTGTGGCATGCCTGTTAATTGCCGGGGCGTATACTACTCTATGGCGAGTCAATGCTGACCGCGAACGCTTCGGAATTACTCGCATAACTCCGCTGCAAAATGCTCCGCCAGTCCTGGCCTTTACTACTGTAGCCCTAGGAGGATTCCGTGGATTAATCGCAAACCTATTATGGATTCGTGCCACCGAACTCCAAGACCAAGACAAATATTTTGAAATGGTCCAATTAGCAGACTGGATCACAAAACTTGAACCACGGTTTCCACATGTATGGGCCGTACAAGCATGGAACATGACCTACAATATCTCAATAAAGTTCAAAGATTTCGAAGATCGGTGGCGATGGGTATATCGCGGCATTGAACTGCTACGCGACTACGGCATCCAATATAACCCTACCGAATTGATGCTCTATAAAGAGCTAGCTTGGTTCTTCTTACACAAACTTGGCCAAGACCTAGATGATGCACATTTTTACTACAAACAGCGATGGGCAAAAATCATGGAAGAAGTCATAAAAGATCCCCGCCCTAATTTTGATGAACTAATTGATCCACAAACTGATGAGGCAAGAAAAAGAAGCCGTGTACTCCGAGAACATCTAAAAATGGATCCCGTTGTCATGAAGCAATCTGATCAACAGTTTGGCCCTCTAGAATGGCGACTCCCTGAAGCATCAGCGATTTATTGGGCCTACCTAGGCCTCCAAATCGCCACTAATTATCCCCATAAGGTTAAACGTGAGGACTTAATACACCTACGACGCATAATTTACCAATCTATGCAATTAAGCTTTAGGCGCGGCAAACTGATTACTGATCCCGTCACTGGAGAATTCCTTTACGGACCTAACCTCGACATAATACCCAAAGTCAACGAAACATACGAAACAATGGTGAATGAAGTTGAATCCGACTCTGATAAATGGGTCATTAAACGCGCCCAACGTAATTTTCTCCGGGATGCCATCTATTTCCTTTACGTACATAATCGCATCTCCGAAGCACAACAGTGGTTTTACTATGTGGCCCAAATGTTCCCCACCAACAATATGATTTCAGGAGACACAAATTCACTCCCCTCACAAATCACCCTCGACCAATACGCAGTCGCACGTATACAGGAGGACATTGGCGAAACTTCACACGACCGCGTAAAAGCCATTATAATGGGTTTGCTCCGCGATTCTTTCTTGGATTTGATCCTTGGCCAACATGATAGAGCCGAAGGCCTCCATCGACTCGCTATACAATTATATACCCGGTTCCAAACAGCAGTTCAACCAGCTGGCGAACGAGTGGCATTACCACCATTCAATGATCTGAGGCAAGCTGTATTGAACGAATTACTTGATCCTGAAAAAGGGCTTTTGCCCGAGTACAAAGCCCGACTTATTACTGAACTTGGATTACCACCCGACATACTCACCAACCAGCCAGCTTCCATAAACCAGCCAACAAGCAAATGAAGTATAAACGGTTTTTCCTACAACTCCCAAATCCTATTCGTGTACACATCATAAACCTGGGCTGCCCTAAAAATAGAGTGGACGCCGAACTAATAGCAGGCCAACTGGTAAACCGGGGGTGCGTAATTACTGAGTCTCCAACCGACGCAGACGTAGTCATAATCAACACCTGTGCTTTCATTGAACCGGCGATCAGGGAATCACGTCAATGGTTCAACTCAGTCAAACGTGTCAGAGACACGATTAATAGAAACCTCGCCATCTTAGTTACAGGTTGTGTACCTCAATACCTCGGCGAAACAACTCGCAAATTTTTCCCGTCTGCAGATGCCATAGGTGGTGTTGGCGAGATTCAAAATATTTTTGACCTACTTGTCACCGCGCTAGCCCATAGGCAATTGGCACTCTCCGACCGCCAAATAGCCACAAGCCTTTTCTCGATGGCAATAACAAATCCACCCTCTTATCTCCACACATGTAATTGGCCTCGCGTCCGCTTTGCGCCCGGGCATTATACGTACGTAAAAATTGCTGAAGGGTGCAGCCACGGATGTTCCTTTTGCGTTATACCTCGCGTGCGAGGTCCTTACAGAAGCAGACCTATCAATGACATCTTACAAGAATGTAGAGAAGCGCTTCGAAATGGTGTCAAAGAACTAAATCTTGTAGCCCAAGACACAACTGCATTTGGAAAAAACGCACCAAATCCACATCGATCAGAAACCTTAGCCGAGTTGCTTAGGAGACTACAAACACTGCCTGGCAACTTTTGGATACGAATCTTATACACCCACCCCGCCCATTGGACAGATGAGTTGATCGATGTAATGCAACAGTCAGAGAAAGTAGTTCCCTACGTCGACCTCCCTCTCCAACATATAAACGATCAAATTCTTCACTCCATGAACAGGGGGGTCACCCGAGCCCAAATCGAAACATTAATAAACAAATTACGGAACAAAATCCCAAACTTAACGTTGAGAACTTCATTTATCGTTGGCTTCCCCGGTGAAACAGAAGAGGCCTTCCAAGAACTCTTAGAATTCGTCCAAAAAACGCGCTTCGATCGGCTAGGCGCGTTTCGCTATTGGCCTATGCCTGGTACATACGCTGCGAATCTACCTAACCAGATTCCAGACCACCTCAAATCCATGCGGCTAGAAAAGCTAATGAAAGTTCAACGTGGAATTGCCAAGGAACTTAACCGCGCAAAAAACGGCCGCGTCATGACTGTTCTTGCCGATGCCCACACTAACTTGGGCCAGTTGCCTGAAAAGCTTAGAAACGCTTTGCGCGAAACACAGCCTCATCGTTTGCGCCAGGACGCAATAATCACCATAGCAAGAACCCCAGGCGACGCGCCTGAAATCGACACATGCACGTACATTGTGGGGAATCTACCCGTCGGCCAATTTCACCAAATCGAGATTGTAGACAGTTATCACTATGACTTGATCGGTATCCCTAAGTAATCTTCCACCTTAGGACTTAAACTTTTGTAAATGCATAAAATTCAGATTTGCACCCCACCAGCAAATACGTAGCTTGTGCCGCATAACTTTCACGTTTACCTTAGCATCCATATGGAGTGGTCAGTTCTAGCAATCGAGATCGGACTCGTAGTAGGTGCTTTGCTTATCCTCGGACTGGGCTTGTTTTGGCCAAAACATCAAACCCGTGCGTGGGCATGGATCGGCATGGGCCTTTTGGTATTCGTACCAATTGTTGCACTCGTCAATGGCTGGTTTGATCCATACTCCACCAAGGTCTTCCAAGGACTAACAGCCGACAGCTTAAGTTTCCTGTTTAAATGTGCATTCCTCATAGCGGGTCTAATGGTAGTTTTAACCGCGATGAACGAAATTTCTCTACATTCCCCATGGCTTATAAGCCTCCTTTTGATCGCAATAGCTTCCATGTGTTTTTCCTCTATGGCATCCGACCTTATCCTAGCCCTAGTAAGCGCCGAGTTGGTAGCAATCTGCATGTCCGTTTTCCCTGCCGCCCTCGCCAATAAAAAAACCCACTTCGAGGCAACTGCAAAGTACCTGTTATCTAATGGTCTAGCAACTGTGGTTAGTATAATTGGGCTCGCAATAACCATGGCATTTGTACACTCGCCTGCCTTCACCGACATCAAAGCCACTCTGGAAAGTCCGTTTAAAGAAAACTCTTATCTCTTCGTGGGACTTCTACTTTTCTGTTCCGCAATGATGTTCAAGCTGGCCATCGTTCCCTTTCAATTGTGGGCGGCGGATGTCTATCAAGGATACCCACTGCCAGCACTTTTGCTGTTAGCCACAGGTTCGAAACTCGTCGGTGTGATCTTAATCACAAGGTTGTTACTGTGCACTTTACCCTACGCACCTACCGAAGTTTTTACTCTCTTATCTGCCATTGTTATCCTTTCACTTGCATATGGCACCCTTTGTGCCATCCCCCAAAACAATTACAAGCGCTTACTGGGGTATTCCAGCATTGCAAACTCGGGTTTCATATTCGCATCTATTCTTCTTCTGGTATCACCCTCCACAACCACTTCAAATCTTCTCGGAATTACCATCTATTACTGCATTGCTTATATGCTCAGCGTAGCTGCGGCAGTACTTGCTTCGGAATCTGCCTGGCAATATTATCCCCCAGAACCCAATAACCCCCAGGAAAAAAAGGATTACTTTATAATTACGACTGCAGCTTTTGGATTAATCTCATTGGCAGGAATTCCACCCACAGCAGGCTTTTTCGCTAAGTTTTTGGTATTAAAAGAATTATTCCTAGCTGCTAAAACTTCATACTCATTTTTGACTCTATTTTGCGCGGCTCTAATTTGTGGAGTTGTCGGCACATACTACTATTTACGTGCCTTGGGCAGCATAATAACTCCAATCAAAAGCAATTCATTAACAATTAAAGTGCACCACCCTGCCACAAAACTATTCATACTTTTGCTGTGCCTCTCAATTGTAGGATTTGGAACCCTCCATGGTCCTGTGCTCGAAAAAATCACTACCCTGTTGACGCCTTATCCCAAGGTCTCGCCTTGACCAGCAACCAGCTTTCTAACCGAAAAGTTGATCCAGCTAACTAGAATTCCAGTCTCTATTTTAAATCTCACCTGTAGAACCACACCCAAATCTGCACGTTGTTTCTCAAAACCAAATGGTTTAGGAGCATAAGTGCATAAACCCTACCCCTGATAAAACGCGAAGTATTTCCGTCATGGTTGACTGTCTCCGGGGATTACTTTAGATCAACCAAACCACGGCATCATTAAACCCGAGTGTAAAATTGATCTCTTTTCCACATTTAATCTGTTAGGTTGCGTTTGGACCAAATGCGGCCGAAGAGACTGCCGTCTTATAATAGGCAATCCTACGAAGTGGGGTGGTAAGTAAAACATGGACGCGGACTAAATGGATATACTCCAGGTGGTTCCGTGAAAGAGCTTGGCAAGAGACGCAAACCTTGAAAAACCCCTATGTTTTTTAAAGAGCCAGACTTACTGTCTGACATTGTATTTTTGCTGCTCTTTGTAACCTAAACCTCTCTCATTTTTAAATGTTCGCTTCTTCCCCAGATGAGCACCATACTAACGCGCAATCCGTCGTGGCGATGTTTACTCTAAAAGAGCACAAGCTGTCCATAACATTGGAGCTTGACCGTGGAGATCACCTGTTTGGCGTGGTCGCTCCATATAATACCTCAATTGAGCCTCTTTGTCCGCTCCTACCCGTTCATAGGCTTTGCCAGTCCCAACACAGACCTCCCTCAGATTAGCGTCATCATCAAGGTAGGTTACTAATGAGAGCCACGCCTTTCGAACCGCTGGCCCATATTGCTCAGCCGGCAACCAGCCGCGTTTTATTCCCGTCACCATCGCAAAAGTAAACATTGCGGAGCCAGAAGTTTCAGGCCAAAACTCTTCGCGATCAATTAATTGACGCCAAATCCCACTATTTGGATCTTGGTACTTCAACAAGGCCCCCATCATCTTTTTGTATCCTTGCATTACCCTTGGATAAAGAGGGTGGTCCTCCGGCATAGATTTAAGTAACTCTGTGAGCCCAGCAGCAACCCAACCATTTCCACGACACCAGAACCATGGCGAATCTTCAGCATGATAGAAAAGCCCGTTGGGCTGCTGAAGACGATCCAAGTACGCCACCATAGTCTTTGCTGCCCTATCCAAATAAAGGCGGTCTTTAGTAGCCCTATACGCTTGCACTTGCAAAGCAGTGATCATGTACATGTCATCAATCCAGTACCTTGCCTCAATCGTGATTCCATCCGGCGTGGTCTTCTCCCACTGCTTGTCTGCAAGTTCTCTACCCAACTCAAGGTACCGCTTATCCCCCGTCTGCATGTAAATCTCTAAGGGCACGATCCCAAACACGCGATAATCCACATGTGCATTATTGGAGATTCGCTTTCGACCTTCCGGCGTCAACAAATAGTCGAACTTTTTTATCAACTGCGCTCGCAAATTAGTATCCCCAGTCAATTTTGCCACTCGCAGCGCCCCATACCAGGCACAAACCTCTGGGTAAATTACATATTGCCTTCGAGGATTTACCTCAAATTCCAGTTTACGATTTAGAAAATTTTCCGCCACACGTTTACCAATCAAGGCAGGGGAAACCTCAAGGGGCCAATCAGACAAATATTTTTCGCCTCCAGACTTCGGCGCTGTAACGCAACCACAGATTATAACGCCCATTAGGACATAAGCTGCCATTAATGAGGGTATTCTTAGTACTTTCATAACGCTCATTGATTAAACAGTACTCTAGAGTGATTTACTGGTTTCGAACTACTGTAACTTTAACAGGTGAAGAAAGGCCGTGGGCAAATTCAGACACATACTGTTTCCATGCGGCAGGATTAGTTATAATCCCAGCTTTATCCCAACAATATCCTGCCCAGTACGTGCCATGCACCCCGTCTAATCGCAACAAAACTAAATGATTCAATTTATCCTCAGTCTTTTCCAAATACACCGAAGGCTGAAAAACTAGAGCCAGCCCTTGATATCCCGCATTCTTTTCCATCGGTTCCCATTTCAAAAACCATCCTTCTTGAGGGTTAAGTTCCAACTGCTCACCTTTAACCTTTTTAAGGCCAACCCCCATCACCAATTGTACAGTTTGGCCTGGTCGCACATAAGGCTTATAAAAGCTTTCAAACTTGCTTAGCTGATGTCCTGCATCGAGTGTTATGCGTTTTACTTCAGCTACGCTAATGCCCGCTACATCAAAAGGCTCGTACTCTAACTCAAAGCAAACACGGATCGGCCCATTTGCTATTACGCGGGACCGAACAAAGTTTCTCGAAACCCATAACCGATTTTCTGACCACAAGCCGTTTCCGCCACACCCACGACTCAAGCCAGCTGAATAAAAATCAGCACCTTCACCAAAATCCTCGTGGTAGTTATCGAGCATATACCAGTCATTAATTATTAGCTTAGACGTTCGTTTGGACCAGATATCCACTGCACTACTCGTCAGAGGCTCGCGAATCCACGTTTCCAAGGCCTTCCCATACATCCGGTGTGCCACACGATCGTTCTCCCAAGCAAAATCATCGCATCTCTCACGCACAAACCGTCCATATGCTTTAAACTGATCCCGCTGGTAAACCCATTTCTGGCCCTCATACACTTGGAATTGTTTCGCTTCCCCTGGACCAAAATCACTTTGAAAAACCACAAGGTCTGCTCTTCCATCCGAGTCCATGTCAATAGCCTGACATAGTAACTCACGTCCCGCAGCATCCCTAACGTGGATCCGTGTTAAGTCCTGCAAACCAAAAGGCGTGAGCAAATCAGCAGATAATTCCATCGTCACATTACTTCGAGAGAAACCCAGCTCATTTACCGCCTTTAACAGCACTGTCTGTCCGTGAAGAGAGCCCCAAAATCCTCCCATTAACACTATAGCTGTCACTACGCCTATTACGGAATACTGTTTCGCAAGACCCGAGGCCATAACATTTTCATACTCGCAAACCAGAGCTGGCCGCGCAACTTCAAAATGTGATCTGGTGCCAAAAATCCTAATTTTTGGAGCGCTTTTCCCTCGACTTTTAAATTTGGCTTGAGTAGAGACACTCCCGATTAGAGCACTCGCTACGGTTTAGGTTGACGCCATACCTTCTTTCTAGCAATCCTTCTACGGACTTATGTCTAGAATCAAAAGAGCACTCATCTCAGTCTGGGACAAAAAGAATCTTGTGCCTTTTGCCAAAACATTGGTCGAGTGTGGAATCGAAATAATCTCGACCGGCGGAACTGCACGTGCACTTAGAGAAGCAGGCCTCCCCGTTATTGATGTCACACAAGTAACTGGATTCCCCGAAATTTTAGATGGGCGCGTTAAAACCCTGCACCCGCTGGTCCATGCAGCCTTGCTTTTCGTCCGAGATAATCCATCTCACATTCAAGTTGTAAGGGACCTCAATATTACTCCCATAGACCTTGTGGTAGTAAATTTGTACCCTTTTGAACAAACAGTAGGAACACCTGGAATAACGATGGCCGAAGCCCTTGAATATATCGACATTGGCGGGCCTTCTATGGTGCGAAGTGCCGCAAAAAACTACCCATGGGTAACTGTGGTAACTGATCCGGAGGACTATGACAAAGTAGCCTTGCAAATTAAAACTACAGGGACTACAAGCTTAGAAATGCGCCGTGAATTGGCGGCTAAAGCATTCGCCCTCACTTCCAAATACGATGCTGCAATTGCCTCATTTTTAAGCCCGATTGCTACACCTGAAGCTCAGGATACCTTGCCCCAAATGTTGTGCCTATCCCTTCGAATGAGCCAAAAATTAAGATATGGAGAAAATCCCCATCAAAAAGGTGGGCTGTATGGAGACTTCTACAAGCACTTTAAACAATTACATGGGAAAGAACTCTCCTACAACAATGTGCTGGATATTTCCGCTGCAGTAGCTCTGATCTCAGAGTTTATAAATGATCGTCCCACCATCGCTATCCTAAAACACACCAACCCGTGTGGTGTAGGCCAAGCAAATACACTAGCTGAAGCTTGGGAAAAAGCGTTTGCCACAGATCGTCAAGCTCCGTTCGGCGGCATTATTGTGGCAAACAAACCAATGGATCACGATTGCGCAAAAGCCATATCAGAAATATTCACAGAGGCCGTTATAGCACCCGGATTTGTCGAAACAGCGCTTGAAATCCTCAAAGGCAAAAAGAACTTGCGGATAATCACATTCAACCCCCAAGTACCTGTATTAGCTCCGTTCGAAGTACGTTCCGTAGGATTCGATTCCTACTTGGTTCAAACTCCGGATCGAACCTCAGAGGATCCCGCTCAGTGGCGTGTGGTCACACGACGTCCTCCTACAGAATCAGAAAAACGCGCAATGCTATTCGGTTGGCGGATCGTAAAACACGTAAAGTCAAATGCTATCGTGTTCGCCACAGAAGATCGTACCATTGGGGTCGGAGCCGGACAAATGAGCCGTATAGATGCCTGTAAACTTGCAATTTGGAAAGCTCAACAAGCGGGTCTCTCACTCCAGAATAGTGTGGTGTGCAGTGACGCGTTCTTCCCTTTCCCTGACGGGATACTAACTGCTGCAGAAGTGGGTGCGACCGCGGTAATTCAACCTGGGGGGTCGGTACGAGACAACGAGGTTATTGCTACTGCAAATACACATAATATGGCTATGGTGTTTACCGGAACACGCCACTTCAAGCATTAACACTCTAATTTCACACCAGGAAGCCGTCTATTGTGTAAAATGTAACCGAATTCGGAATACCGGGAGGTACTTAAATCCGTGACCCAACCACACACAAGATAAAAACGCACGACATAAAGGAGGCTTCGGATCTTCTAGATATAACGTTAAATCTTACTTTCAACAAGCCAAAGTAAAAGCAACTGAGCCAGGAAAACACTGAGTATTGTGGCCCAAGCAAATACCTCGGCTCCTATAAAACTCGTTGCATTAACTGGAGCAAAGTCAATTTGTAACTGGACACTGCCTAATGTAATTACATCACCCGGCCGGACCCGTGTCCTTTCCGAAATTGGGTAGTCGTTTAGGAATACAATCGCCTGAGGATGAGGAATCAAAAAAAACCTACCAGAAGCGTCGATTTCTAATGTTAAATGGTGGTCCAATACACCCGAGCCTGTTATTCGAAAATCCATATGAGGGGCACTTCCAACTTTCAAAGGGAAATGGCGGGCTACCACTCGCGTGCCCGCCATTTCTCCACCTTTAACAACTAATTCAAACATTTACCACCATTTCCTTGGCACAATTATTCTATCGCCTGGATAAACAGGCACATCTAAAGAAGGATCCTCCTTCGCCCGCTTACAATCAACTTCCTCTACTCGGCCATCTGCACGAATTATTTTTACCTTACGTTGATTTGCAAAGTCAGTGAATCCCCCCGCTGCAGCTATAGCGCCAAGGACTGTGATTCGACCAAAGTATTGCTGTCGGCTTGGCATTCGAACTTGCCCATCCACATAAAAGAACCTTTCTAAAGGCTTAACCGTTACAGTGAGATTTTGGAAGTAAGTTGGAACATATCTTTCTCTTATCTCACGTTCCAATTCACCCACAGTTTTCCCCGCAGCCACAAATTCCTGGTTTAACATTAGGGTGATTGTCCCATCCGCTTTTATGCGACCCTCAAAAGGCGGAACAGGGTTTGGCAAGTCAGAAAACGTGATTTGAATTGCCTCTCCGGGTCTTAACCTGTCCGGATCCGTATTCACTAATGTATTCGTAGCCGCCGTCGACTTTTCGGATACTACTCCTGCGGTAACGTAATTTGTATCTGCCATCCTCAAGGGAACATTCGTTTCACTTGTCAAGGACGTTGATGGAAACAAATCCACAAACTGATGTCGCTGTCCCCCACCAGTTTGACAGCCTGTCAGAATGGGCATAAATAATAACGACAAAACAACGGTCACTTTTGATATTTTTTGAGGTTTCATACAAACCCCCCTCTAATTAACGGTCTTCAGCTCTCTGGTCAAATCAGTATTTTGTTTCCAAGCCTTCCATCCCACCGCTCTTCTCAGTCTTTGGGGACTTTTCTGAGCTAGGTTCTTTAGACTCCTCCTCATCATGTCGAGAGTAGTAGTAATAATAATCGTGGTAATACCCGCTGTAATAATAGTAGCTCTCGTCTTGAGCAATGTTTATGTTATTCAGCACAATACCCACAAGGTTTCCACCAACCTTCTCGATTATCTGTTTTGCTCGTAAATACATCGGTTGCGGATACCGTCTGTACTGTATTACTTGTATTGTCATGTCAACCTCACTAGCCAGAATCGCTGCATCGCTCACACCAATAATCGGCGGCGAGTCAAAGAACACATAATCATACCTCCGCTTCAACTCACTAATTAAACTTTTCATCTGGTTTGAATTCAACAACCCAAGCGCGCTCGTAGAAATACGACCGCTTGGTATAAAATCTAGCGTTTCTAACTTTGTGTGCACAATTACATCGTCTAATTTTTTCTCGCGAAAAAGGAGATCCGTTAACCCAATTTTATTACTCACACCCAACAACTTGTGCAGGGAGGGACGTCTAAAGTCCGAGTCCACTAACAACACACGATCACCCGCTAGCGCAAATGTTACAGCCAAGTTTATGACAGTTGTTGATTTACCCTCACCTGCACCAGCACTAACTACGCAAATTGTATTAAACCGCTCGTCTTTCCGTGAGAAAAGAAGATTTGTACGTACAATCCTATATGCCTCTGCGTAACCACTGTCGGCTCCTTCATTGATCAGCAGTTTGACATTCTGTGGTATCACACCTAAAACAGGCGCTTGTAACGAGCGCTCTACGTCTTCAATTGTTTTAACGCTAGTATCTAAGTATTCGATAAAGAACGCCAAACCAACGCCAATCAATAGGCCGAAAATAATCCCCAAAGCAATGTTAACTGGTTTGTTTGGGCGAACTGGGTCATCACTAGGGGTTGCTCTTTCAAGTATTTCCACAACAGCAGTTTTGGGGAGATTCACATTTGTATTCTCAGCAGCAATCCTGTATGCAAGGATCGTCCTAAACCTAATTAATTCGTCCAACTCCCGTTTTTTATCAAAGTACGGCCGACTCTTTTCCACCTCTGCAATATCAGCTTGGCGAGCTTTCTCGACTTCTTCTTTAAGCTTTTCAACCTGGGCTTTTGCAGACTCAACTTGCGTTTGCAAACCTTTCAAAATTCCCTCGATCCGTTCATCTATCTTTTTGTTCAGATCCTGGATCTGCTCTGTAACTTTTACCACTTCTGGGTGGTTCGGCCCATAATCCCTGCGCAACAACACCAATCGCTGCTCCGCATTAGCTAATTGTTCCAAATAAGAAGACAGTAAAGCATCAGGTGAGGCGGTGGGTAAAACTTTTCTCAGCTCCTCCTTAGAAAGGGGTTTCAACGAAGTTAATAGCTTCTCTAAACCAGTGTATTTTGCCTCTGCTTCTATCCGTAACGTCTCAAGTCGGCGTAGCGTTTCTTGTGTCAACAAAGGTGCAGGCTGAGTACTTGTAGCTTCAGGATCTGTTATCCCTAGCTCTGCTCGTAGTCGATCCAACTCTTCTTGAACTTTCCTGATCTTCGCCTCATGCTCCTCATACTGAGCTTTTAGGATTTCAAGTGCCCTCCTCATCCTTTTTTCCCGTTCTGCAACACGGTAATCACGATAGGCTTCCGCTACCCTGTTTGCTAATAAGGCAGCCTCATTTTTATCTTCGCTGAACACCCTTATTTCGATAGTCGAGGCCTGTCTGGAGGGCCGGACACTCAGTCTTTTCCGTAACAATTCCAACGTTTTATCCATCGATAAGGGTCCACGGCCGTATTTCTTTCCCCAGACCTCATCTAACTTCAAATCCTTAATAACTCGCTCTAGCACAACTTGGGATTGGATAACCTCGTATTCGGTTTGAATAAAGTATGGGTCATAGGTTCCTAGTGGAATTGCGGTTTGATCAGCAATTGGTTGAATATCCGGGATATCTTTGTCTACCCTAATTTTTACTACGCCGGCATAAATTGGGGGCAACATGTAAGTGATTGCCGTAGCTGTAAGAACGACAAGCAAAAAGACCGTGATTACTACAGTCTTCCTTATACGGATAATTCGCCAAATATCCAAAAAGTGCAGTCTAGACTCTGTCACAGGGCTTGTTTTTGTCGTATCCATATCTTTTTACTTTTTACCTGAACAGTAGCATAAAAGCAAGCGGGGGGACTGATCCCAAACCTCTTTACCACTCGCAGTCCCCCCTCTTCTACAATCCGTGGTTGTTTCCGCAGGATACTTACCTTTCTTAATAAGCCACTCGCACTCCTAGGTACACTCGATTCCGATCGTAATCAGATCTTGCATTCGAATCGAGTTTATCAAAGCTGTAGCCCACCTCCGCGGACAAATGCCTATCAAATTCGTACGCTAAGTTTACGCCTACGCTAAACCAATTTTCATGCTTTCCATCATAATTAACCTGGCCAGGAATCCGTCCGTTAAATTCAGAATATTGGTAGCGGCCCACAACACTTGCGATTAACTTTGGAGTAATTGCTTGATGAACAGCCCCAAACAAAACAGTGGAAGAACTATTATTCGCATAAACATCCGTTTGGGTAAACTTCTGTTGCAACCCCATATCAAGGTAACTATATGTTCCATACCGATGTCGCAAGCTTAACTCACCATAAGGTGCCCACTGATCATCATCCAAATCATTGTTTGGAAAATATGCATAAAGCATGCCCAACCGTGCCCCGCCAGTCAATTGCGGCATGAAATTATGATCAGCTCCAACGTAGAAATAATGATTGTAACTATTGCGGGTATCAGCTGGTACACCTGGAGCTATTGGGTCATCTGAGATGAAATCAATATATCCAAAATTATATCCTACCACAGCCACAGTTTGCGGTTGAACTTGCCACCTCAAGTTTAGCAAACCTAAATGCTCCCACCGATCTAACAAAGACGAATAGCTGCCAATTCCTTCCTGTTCGTAATCATAGTAGGAATTTGCATACCCCAATACCACACCCAACATCTCGGTTATATAGTAAGTGCAATTTAGCTGAGCGTTATTGCGCCAATAACTCCATTCACTGCGATATGGTGTACCACCCTCCCACAAATCCGGTTCACTTGTATACAAGAAAGAATCATTAGCATACACGTTTAGCCGGGATGAAAAATCGTGGGATACAAATGCGTCAACCATGTGCCTTAGATCCCACTCGTCATCACTCCTATCTTCGTAATAATAAGCACCGAAAGTGTATTTGATTCCTGCATCAGTTTGTCCTTGCGACATGCCCACCGAAGCCGAAGGACTTATACTAAAACCAAAGCTATCACGTTTCGCCGGGCTGTGATCCGGTGCTGTCAAATAGTTGTCATCATAAAATCCTCGCAGCGTTAACGCTACGCTCCATGGCTGCGACAGATCGGTGGATCCGTACCCAATCGGGTAGCTAGTACCTGCAGCCTTCAAACCGGCTGTTCCAAGCGCTACTGCCCCAACTGATAAGAACAACTTTTTCATTTTTTACCTCCTGCGGACTCTGTTTTACGGAATAATTTTTAACGCCAACTACAAACATCGTCAACCAAAATTTCTGAAATTCAAAAGTTTCTTACTGACCGCAAATCTCGCTATCCTAGCCTTGTGGTTGATCAAAGTTTGGAATTTCCATGTTTATTCAAGGGCAACATCATCCTTGTGCTTCTAACCGAACACTTGCTTATAACACCAAAGAGCGTTTGAGGTATAAGTACTTCACCCAGTCGTACTTCCGTTTAAAAGATGGAGTTTCCCCTAATAGTTGGGCCTTCCTGCCATCCCTAATTCCAATAAACCTTCGGGGGCGTATACGAAAGCAAAATGCTTTGCCAATCACCACGTCGTCTTAGGGCCACAGCCCATAAATCTTCTGCAGGTATTTCAAACACCAAATCGATTGTAGCCGGTAAGATAAGCCAGTACTTCCGCTTTAATTCCAGTTCCAGTTGGTTTGGTGCCCAGCCTGAATATCCTGCGAAAAGCTTAAGGTGACGGCCAGTTGTATTTGACGCAGCAACTCCCTCTAATTCTTCTATAGTATGCCCGACGCTTAGGTTCTCCAATACATTTCCTGGTTCCGAAGGTGGCGTCGTATAAAGATAGGTTAAGGCTTGTGGTTGCACTGGCCCACCAATGTACACCAACTCATTCATAACCTCTTCTGGTAAGTTTATTGTAGTCAATTCTCCTACTCGGTGGGGACTAGGCTTATTAAGAATCAATCCAAAAGCTCCGTCTGAATTGTGCTCGCAAATCAACACTACCGTACGTTCAAAAAAAGATCCACCTAGGATTCCGCTATCTATCAGAAGATAACCCTTTAAACTCTTGGGTATTTTTTGTTTCTTGGCCACGGTTTAAAAATGCCCTCAACAGTAGTTATAGGCAATGCCGTTCAATTTAGGCCACATCTCCTTTTAATCGAAAGCCCTTTCAGTGCTAAAAAGAATATTTGATCGTGAGCGTTACAATATGCCGCGTATATTCTCGCCCGTCAGCTGAAGGGGCTGTACTTGTGGGCACCTTGTTATCTACCCAGTCATAACAATACGAAGCCTCGATCAACCAGTTTTTATCGTATTGCCATGAAATTCCTAAGCTTGGGGTATAAATCCAATCCTCCCTATTAACGGGGGCCTGCCAATCCCCGACATAAACTTGAAAGCCCACGTTAGCAGCGAGTTTTGGGTCAAATTGATGCCTCAAACTAATGCTGTAGGCGATGTCTTCATACACGCTCTGACTGGTAAACGCCGGTTGTTCAAACCGCCGAGCCGCCAGTGTAAGAGAGTCAGTTACTGAGAACTGTAAAGTGGCACTGCAGTTAAGCCAATAAAGTAGTTCACCCCGGTCAAACCCTACGGGAGTATCTCTCCGCCAATCTCGAATTTCTGGCCCAAATAAAAAATTTACTTTCAACCAGGGGACTGGTGAACCCTCCATGCCTACTAAAAAACGATGATAGTAACTATCGTAAGGACTGTCCGCAAACCGTGTGAGGTCAAATACCGAAACCCCTCGGAATTGATCTTGCACACCAAATCTATACCCAATCAAAAGGCGTGTCGTTTCCATAGCCCTATATCCCAAATCGAAACCAAAGTTTACATCACGGCGGTCATTGTAATTCACATATATCAGCGGTTGTGTCTCAGATGGCAGCTTCTGATGGGTTCTAAAATCATGAATATAAGCAGCTCCCGCAGGGCGGATAAGGAAATTACCCAATTCCCACCCGACCTTAATCGAGCCTCGGTAGACTATCGCGTCTCGGCGATCTCGTAAAGGAATACCGCCAACTGCTGGTATATCTTGGGGCGGGGCAAATATTGGCCCAGACTTACTCCCATCTATCCAAACAAATGAATTTGCTTGTTCAAAAGACATTCTTTCTCGCTGGAGGGTAAGGGTTAATCCAAGTTTATGGGCAATGTTATCTTCCGACCTCGCACTGTGATAGAAAGAGATTTCCGGAGCGTAGAAACCGTTTATTTGGGATTCAGCGTCCCCATAACCAATTGAAAGTCTCGGGATTAACGTAGTAACCCACGAGTCTCGTTGGGCGGGAAAAGCTCCTGGGAGACTCGGATCCTTATCTTGTAAATACACGTTACTGTCAAAACTTTCCCGTATAGATAAGTCTACCTTCGACGCAAGGGACGAAGTTGAGCGCGCCGACACCTGAGACTGGACAGAAGTGGAAACCGCTACAAAAAACGGTATTGTAGCGCACCAAAATACTCGCCGTCGTTTTGCCGCGCCACCCAGAAAAGAATTGCGTATACTTCTAATCATAAAGGTGTCGTTTTGGGAAATCTAACGGTTTTGACTAATTGTTTTTCTCGGGGGTTTCAAGGTCGCAGTAATTGCTGCGGAAATTAAGCACGCAATCCCAGTAATACAGAAAGCCACGAACCATTGTTTATAGTCGCCCATCATGCCACCTAAAATCGGCCCGATCACTCCTCCCAATCCATACGCCAAAAACAACCATGGATAATTTGTACCTACGCTGCGGTTCCCGAAATAATCTGCTGTGATAGCCGGAAATAATGCAAAGTTACCACCGAAATTGAATCCAACGAGTGCCGAAAAGATATAAAGAGGAATTTCCCAACCTGCCAGTAAATAAAACCCTAGCAATACTATCCCTTGGCAGGCGGTCATTGTCACGAGGGCTAGTTTCCGACCAAGCCAATCTGAAATGCTCCCCCATGCAATTCGTCCAACTCCATTAAAAACGGCAAGGAACAATCCCATAGCGGTGCTAGTAATCATTAGGGTTTCATCCTTTGGTACTCCTCGGGCGCTTAACGCTTCACTGGCGAAAAGCTGGATTACACCAATCACCATCAAACCCGCGGTTGCTCCAACTAAAAAGTTAAAAAACAATTTCCAAAACTGAGCTGTTCGAACCATTTCTGTCGGTGTGAATTCCACGCTCCCTGTTGCAGGGGTTGTAGAAGGGGGAGGAGACCATCCCGGAGGAGACCAACTATCTGGAGGGTAGACAAGGACTAGGGCAGAAATCCACACAATAGTCACCATAATAGCGCTATAGAGTAAGAACACGTCATTTACCGTCCACCCCATTCCGTAAAGGCCTTTCCACCCCGGCGTTAAATCGATGGGGCCAAACCTAAATCCAGTGGTGAGCTTTACCCATATTAAAGCGCCAAAACCAAACCCGGCTACTGCCAGACCAGTCATCAGCCCCTTTTTGTCGGGGAACCACCTAACTAACGCAGCAATGGGACAAACGTAACCAAGCCCGATCCCTGCACCAATTAATCCCCAACCCAAAAGGATCCCCAAGAAACTGGCCCCGGAAATCCCTGCTAAAAAGTATCCTAAACCTAAAAAAAGGCCCCCCGTCATTGCTACGATTTTAGGGCCCACCTCTTTTTGCCAACGCCCTGCTACCAAAGCCATTACAACTGCAAACATCAAGAGCGCGAATGAAAAGATTATCTGGGTTTGAGTTTTGGTAAAACTGTAGAGTTGAGCAGGATCAGTCAAAGGGCCGGTAAAAGCCGACCACGCATAGATCGACCCAAGGCACATTTGCAGGAAAAATCCACCGACTGCAACCCACCACCTATTAAAGGTCTTATGCTCGTCACGCATTAGCATCATTATCAAGAAATGGGGCGGGGCTACAAGCATTTTAAACGGCCTGTTAGCCCCACCCCCGCTAATTTTGCGGTGCACGAGTCCTTTTACTATTCAATTAACACCATTATTGCCGGCCCTGAATGAGCTGGTCTACAATAGAGGGGTCTGCGAGTGTTGTGGTATCACCGAGCTGATCTATTGCATTCTCTGCTATCTTACGAAGAATTCGGCGCATTATCTTCCCAGACCTGGTCTTAGGGAGACCTGGGGCAAATTGTATTTTGTCAGGCACTGCTATAGGCCCAACCACTTTTCTCACGTGTAATTGGAGTTCCTTCCGCAATTCTTCACTTCCTTGGAATCCATCTTTCAAAACCACAAACGCATACAATGCCTGGCCTTTAATCTCATGCGGCATCGGAGCGACAGCTGCCTCCGCCACGGCAGGATGACTTACTAAAGCGCTTTCTACCTCTGCGGTACCGATCCGGTGTCCTGACACATTCACCACGTCATCTATGCGCCCTAACAACCAGTAATCTCCATCTTCGTCAACCCTTGCACCATCACCAGTGAAGTAAATGTTGGGATACATTGTGAAGTAAGTGTCGATGAACCTTTCATGGTCACCCCACATAGTACGTGCCATGCCCGGCCAAGGCTTTTTGATGCAGAGTTTTCCTCCTTCGTTAACTCCGCACTCGGTTCCATCATCACGAAGAACTACCGGTTCGACCCCGAAGAACGGTTTGCAAGCGCTACCGGGTTTTAATACGTGTGCCCCTGGTAATGGAGTAATTAGAATACCACCGGTCTCGGTTTGCCACCATGTGTCGACTATTGGACAGCGTTCTTTACCAATTACGCGATAATACCATAACCAGGCTTCTGGATTTATCGGTTCCCCTACGCTACCCAAAATTCGAAGCGAGCTTAAGTCGTATTTATTTGGCCACTCTTCTCCTGCCCGGATCAACGTCCTAATTGCCGTGGGTGCTGTATAAAAGATCGTAACTTTAAACTTCTCAACCACTTGCCAGAAACGACCCGGATCAGGGTAGGTAGGCACACCCTCAAACATCACCACTGTCGTTCCATTTGCTAAAGGCCCGTATACAATATAGCTGTGCCCGGTTACCCACCCAATATCAGCCGTACACCAGTAAATATCATCTTCATGAACATCGAATATGTATTTGTGCGAAACCGAGGTGTGCAACATATACCCGCCTGTGGTGTGCAATACACCCTTTGGCTTTCCGGTAGACCCTGAGGTATAAAGTATAAACAAAGGGTCTTCAGCATTCATTACTTCCGGTGGGCACTCCGGCGAAGCATTTGCCATCACCTCGTGATACCAGACATCGCGCCCTGGTTTCATCTCACATGGCACATTAGCCCTGTGCACTACAATAACCTTTTCCACGCTAGGGCACTGCTTTAAGGCCTCGTCTGCCATTGCTTTAAGTGGGATTTGCTTACCCGCCCGGATAGAAACGTTAGAGGTAATTAACACCTTTGCTGTGCAGTCATTTAGTCGATTGGCGAGAGATTCAGCGCTAAACCCGCCGAATACCACTGAATGGATTGCTCCTATCCGCGCGCAGGCCAACATTGCCACAGGCAACTCAGGAATCATCGGCATATACATTGCCACGCGATCTCCCTTCTTCACCCCAAACGATTTCAGCACGTTCGCAAATTTACATACTTCCACATACAATTCTTCAAAAGTAATTTTGCGGACATCAGAATCTGGTTCACCCTGCCATATTATCGCCACCTTATTACGCCTCTCAGTTTGTAAATGCCTGTCCAAACAATTCACGCACGCATTCAACTCACCATCCTCAAACCAACTATGTTGGATCCGGCGCGCCGCTGTATTCCACACATATCGCCTTCCAATAGTAGGCTTCTTATACCAGTGCAGAGTCTCCGCCTGCTCCAACCAGAAACCGTCAGGATCATTGATCGACCTTTCGTACATCTTTTGATACTGCTCAGCGTTTATATGCGCCCGCTTCACAACTTCAGGGGAGGGTGGAAACTTTCGTGTCTCTGTCATCAACGTGTGGATCGCTTTTGCCTCACTCATAGCCTTTGTGTGTCCTTTTTGTGTGGTTTTTGTTGTTTTTGTCGGAGGGCGACGGACCAGCCGACTCTGGCCCGCCACAACATCAAAATGTAAACCAAAAGTAAAACTCAATGTCAACCAGAACCGCTTCGCAATTTTTACCTAACGCAGGCGCCCGGTAAAATCTAATCCGGTGACTGGATATCGGCCTTCACTTTTGAAGTACTACCCCCTATCAACTTACTCCTCCCAAAGGTGCTAAATACTCCTAAAGCTCACCAATTTTGTAGCCCAATCTTTACCTTCCCCCAAGACCTAAAAAGACGACCCCTGCCTCCAAAGCCTGGGCCACGAATTTAATCCCCGCCAAAAACTCCCCTCCTTTCATCCTGGATAGTGGCGCATCTCCACTTGCTGACAAATGGTATATCGCAAGACACGTGTTTGGCTAACCTCACTTATGGCCCCCCTTTAACCTCCCCTTTCCCAAACAAGAACAGAAGCCGCAAAAGGCACGACATCAAAGACACCCTTACCACTTACAGTTTAAATACGACTTTAGATGGAACATTTTCCTCCGCTTGACCAGATTGACCGCTAACCCAGGATCGGCAGCGGCGTTTAATTGTTCGTGCCCAAAATTACATCAGGTACCTTCTTCCTCCTAAGGGCACGTCCCTTAGGGTTAGAGTATATCTTTGACGCATGGGCGAAATTATGATTAGGTTTCGTGGAGCAATCTTACTAATTTCTAGGCGATGATAGGCTACTTACTTAGAAAAGTTTTTGGGACAAAAAACGACCGCGAAATACGGCGGTTAAGGACACACTTTGTCCCGAAGGTCAATGAGATAGAACGCCAACTGCAGTCTCTTACAGATGAGCAACTCCGCGACAAAACCTTCCAGTTCAAAGAGCACATAGAGCGGGAAAGAAGGAACCGTGGATATTACAAGTGGGTTGAGGAAGCCAAGAAGTTAGAGTCTAAACTTTTGGGAGAGGAAGCCAAACAGGCACGGCGAAAAGCCTTTGAAATCGAACAACAGATTTTAGACGAATTAATGCCTGAGGCATTCGCAGTGGTAAAAAACGCTTGTCGCCGTCTTCTTGGGCAACAAATCGTTGTCCGCGGACACACGATCGTATGGGATATGGTGCCTTTCGACGTCCAAATCATGGGTGCCTATGCCCTCCACAAAGGAAAGATCGCCGAGATGGCCACCGGTGAAGGAAAAACCCTTGTCGCTACCATGCCACTTTACCTAAACGCCCTTGCTGGCCACGGCGTGCACCTTGTCACAGTAAACGATTATCTTGCTGCTCGTGACAGCGAATGGATGGGGGTAGTGTATAAATTCCTCGGGCTTACAGTAGGGTGTATCCAACACGATCAACCCCCTGCTGTTCGAAAACAGCAGTATCAATGCGATATCACCTACGGCACAAATGCAGAATTCGGCTTCGATTATCTTAGGGACAATGGAATGGCCATCCGGAAAGAAGACCAGGTCCAACGGGGCCACTACTACGCAATTATCGACGAGGTTGATTCGATCCTAATAGACGAGGCACGTACTCCGCTCATAATTAGCGGGCCATCAGTACGAAGCCTAGACAATGAATTTGCGAGGTACAAAAACCAAGTCGAAGCCTTGGTCAAAGCCCAAGAACGCCTATGTAATCAGTTCCTAAACGAAGTTGAAGAATTGCATCGCAAGCTTAAACTTGGCCAGATACCTCCGGGTGAACGGGAGAATCTCCGTCGGCGTATCGGACGGCTTCTGTATCGAGTAAAAATGGGTATGCCTAAATCTGAACGCCTAATGCGGCTGCTCGAAGATCCCGAAAACCTAGCCCTAATGAATCAGGCAGAGCTAGAACTGTTAGCAGACCAGAAAAAAGTAGAGTTATTCGCGGAAAAAGAAGAACTGTTCTTCACCGTCGACGAAAAGCACAATGAAGCTGATTTAACAGAGAAAGGCCGACAGTTCCTCAGCCCTAATGATCCAGATGCATTTGTGTTGCCAGATCTAACTATTGCACTTCATGAGATAGAAAGCAGGTCTGACCTAGATACTCGCGGCCGAGTCGAAGCAAAAACTGCTTTGCTTAGGGAACACGAAATTAAGGCGCAACGCATCCATGCCATCTCCCAACTGCTTAAAGCTTACACGCTTTTCTTCCGAGACGTGCACTACGTTGTGCAGGATAATAAAGTCATCATCGTCGATGAACATACAGGACGACTTTTACCTGGGCGCCGATGGAGCGACGGCTTGCATCAAGCTGTTGAAGCCAAGGAAGGCGTGACCATTGAACGCGAAACCCAAACCCTCGCCACGATCACAATCCAGAATTACTTCAGGATGTATCAGAAACTAGCCGGCATGACGGGCACCGCTGCCACAGAAGCTGCCGAATTCTGGGACATATACAAAATGGATGTACTCGTAATCCCCACCAACAAACCTTGCATTCGAAAGGACTATCAAGATTCCGTATACCGGACTAAACGTGAAAAATACGCCGCTATCATAAAAGAAATCAAAGAAATCCACGCCACAGGCCGACCAATCCTGGTGGGTACTATCTCAGTCGAAGTCAGCGAATACCTCTCCAAATTGCTATCGAAAGAACGCATTCCTCACTCTGTTTTAAACGCAAAATACCATCAGCTGGAGGCAGAAATTGTGGCCCGCGCAGGTCAATACGGTGCCGTTACAATCGCAACCAACATGGCGGGGCGCGGCACGGATATCAAACTCGGGCCGGGCGTAGCAGAGCTAGGCGGCCTCCATGTGATCGGCACAGAACGACATGAGGCCAGGAGAATTGATCTGCAGTTGCGTGGGCGCTGTGCTCGCCAAGGCGATCCCGGTTCCTCCCACTTCTTCGTTTCACTGGAAGACGACTTAATGCGACTCTTTGGTTCGGACAAAATTATCAAATACATGGAAAAAATGGGCGTTGAGGAGGGCCAGGAGCTCACTAGCCCCCTGCTAACCCGGGCAATAGAACAAGCTCAAAAACGTGTCGAACAATACAACTACCAAATCCGAAAGCGGACCCTGGAGTACGATGACGTAATGAATAAGCAACGAGAAATAATTTATGGGTTCCGCAATCAGATCATTCACAGCGACAATGTCCGCGACCACCTCATGGATATCATGGAGGAAGTCGTTGTACAAAAAGTCCAACAATTCACCACCCCAGATTTCAACCCCCGCGACTGGAAAATTCGTCCGTTAGTAGATTGGGTCAACATAACCTTCCCCATCGGTCTCACAGAAAAAACAGTCGTCGAAATCGCCGAAAAAGCGTCCGATCTTCCGCCAGCAGACTCCGTCTATGCTGAACTCAGCCCTGCACAGTATGCAATTGCGAAACTCATAGTAGACGCCGTCAAACGTGCCTACGAAATTAAAATCAGCTACGAAGACCCAGCTGCCATCCAAGAAGTCGAACGTTACATCATTCTCTCGGCAATCGACCGGCTATGGCAGGAACATCTCTATGAGATGGATAGCCTCAGATACAGTATAGGGCTGCGCGGATATGGACAACGTGATCCCTTAATCGAATATAAAGCGGAAGCATACAAAATGTTCGAAGATCTCATGGTCAACATTAAAAGCGAGATCTGTCAAAACATATTCCGGAGCGCATCCAGCTTAATTGCTTTTGAAAACTTTCTCCGCAACCTACCGCAACAACTTGTACACCAAAGTGTCTCTGCTTTCGGCACACGGACAACAACAACTCAAGGCAACCAAACTCAAACCACACAAAAATCTTCTGATGTCGTCAGCGAAGCCTTGGCCGCGGTTGAAAAATCTAAGCCGATCAGGTCCGGTCCCAAAGTAGGGCGAAACGACCCATGCCCATGCGGTAGCGGTAAGAAATACAAACATTGTTGTGGCCGAAACCAATAGGTAACTCCAGCCATAAAGCCACCAAGTCTGAAAACCACTGATATTGCCATTTCGACCTCAAATGCGCTTACATTGCTTCAGAAAACGTGCTAATATTCCAAAATCAAACCGCCTCCGGTTTACAACGCAGTAAATTGGAGGTGAGGTAATCGGTTTACTTATGACACATATGACACATACCGAAGTCCTTATAACACGTGCAATTATCGACTCGTACTACGAGAAACTGCGAAATGCCCTAGCGGTCGACGTGGTACTAGTGGGGGCAGGGCCTTCATCATTAGTCGGTGCATATTACATGGCCCGTGCCGGATTAAACGTCGTAATCTTTGAACGCACGCTAGCACCGGGCGGCGGCATCTGGGGCGGAGGTATGCTATTCAACGAAGTAGTTGTCCAAGACGATGCCATCCCTATCCTAAATGATTTCGGGATATCCCACAAACCCATTAGGCCTGGGTACCACTCAGTGGACTCCGTAGAACTTGCCTCAGGTTTAATTTTCGGTGCCAGAAAAGCCGGTGCGCGAATATTTAACGCGATCACCGTCCAAGATATCGTATTCAAAGAAAATAAAGTTAGTGGCGTTGTGATAAACTGGACCCCAGTGGACCGATTACAAATGCATGTAGACCCCCTGGTTGTGGTTTCTAAGGTAGTTGTCGACGGGACTGGTCATCCCTCAGAAATTTCCCAACTCGCAGCTCAAAAAGCCGGGATCCGGCTTAACACCCCCACAGGCACTATCATGGGAGAACGACCTATGTGGGTAGACCAGGCTGAACCCGCCACTGTAGAAAACACTAAGCAAATATGCCCGGGCTTGTACGTGGTAGGCATGGCCGCAAACAATGTTAGCGGCGGGTTCAGAATGGGGCCCGTTTTCGGTGGAATGCTTAAAAGCGGCCGTAAAGTAGCTGACTTAATCATTGAAGAACTTAAACCGTACCTGCCTTCCAAATAACCATCAATGATCCTGCCAATTGTTACATACGGAAACCCGATCCTACGGAAAAAAGGGGCGTGTATTGAAAAGATCACCGACCAGATCCATCAACTAATAACTGATATGCTCGAGACTATGCGCAGCGCAGACGGTGTGGGTCTTGCGGCGCAACAAGTAGGTTACGCACTTCAGCTTGCTATCATCGATATTCGAGGCAGCGAACGCCCATCCACCATGGAAATCAACGGTGAACGCGTTGATCCGACACTTTACATGCCATTGATCCTTATCAACCCTTACCTTGTGTCAGAAGGCCCCCTAGTCAAAGACGTGGAGGGTTGCCTAAGCTTCCCTGGTATCTACGCAGAAATCCCACGCCCTCAAACAGTCTTAGTGGAAACAATCACTCCACATGCTACACCCCTAAAATTCAAATGCACCGGTTTTCTAGCACGGGCCATACAACACGAAGTCGACCACCTCAACGGAATCCTTTTCATTGATCGGATGGATGCACAAACCCGGGAACAGTTAAGGGAAGAACTTCAAATGCTACACGCCAAAACCACCGAAGCCCTTAAACGAACCCAAGAGAAATAACCCCAAAACACTCCACACTACACAAAGACTCTTAAGGCTGCTGTATTTCACCGGCTGTACATCCCTGCGCCTGTGATTGTTATGCTGTTTACAACCATACAGGATATGTGGGTAACTCCCACCTCTTGTGAAAAATGCATAGGGTGGCGTTTATTTTAACCTGCGTTCTAACCCAAGGGCCAGATCTTCCTTTAAGTTTTTCGGAAATCCATCGCAAAACCTACGGCGTAACAAAACTTTCTATAGCACTTACTGGTCATTCGCATTCCCGCCCTCATTACATTTCTTCCACATACCTAGCCAGAAAAAGTACCTCCTGGCTACTTATCTACTAAACACCAGCAATGAAAACTAACTCTTACGGCAACCATTAGGGATTATTTTTGCACGTAACCACATGCTCACCAGAGCTCCTTAAATTCAATTCTAATCACTCGATAAGGGTAAACTTTAGAACAAAGTAGGTTGGTCCCCGCGACCTGGTTTTAAACCTAGCTTTTGGTAACACCGTTCTGTAGCCACGCGGCCCTGAGGTGTACGCTTTAAGTACCCTTCCATAATAAGGTACGGTTCGTAGACCTCCTCGATTGTATCGGGCTCTTCACCCACAGCAACTGCCAAAGAATTAATTCCCACAGGGCCACCCCCAAACTTTTTTACGACGGTTTCAAGGATGCGTTTATCCATCTCATCGAGGCCATGCTCATCAATCTCCAACATCGCAAGTGCAGCACGTGCCACCTCACAGGTGATCTTCCCATCGTGTCGGACCTGCGCGTAATCGCGCACCCGTTTCAGTAAGTTATTTGCAATTCTGGGTGTTCCCCTGCTCCGCCGCGCTATTTCAAGAGCTCCCTCCTGATCTATTTCCACCCCTAGAATCCGAGCCGACCGTAACACGATTTTTTGTAGGTCTTCAGCTGGATAGTAATCAAGCCGTTCCCGAATCGTAAACCTGGAAAGCAAAGGTGCGGTTAACAAACCGCTTCTTGTAGTAGCCCCAATCAACGTGAACCGTGGAAGCGTAATCCGAACAGTCCGTGCATTTGGTCCCTGATCAATCACAATATCTAACTTGAATTCTTCCATTGCCGTATAAAGGTACTCCTCAATTGTGCGCTGCAGACGATGGATCTCGTCAATAAAAAGCACTTCACCCTCATTCAGGTTTGTAAGCAAGCCCGCCAAATCGGCTGCGCGTTCAATGGCAGGACCACTAGTTGCCTTGATAGTGGTGCTCATCTCATGCGCAATGATATGGGCGAGTGTGGTCTTCCCGAGTCCTGGAGGCCCACTCAAGAGTATGTGGTCCAATGGCTCGCCGCGTTTTCGGGCTGCTCTTACAGCGATTTCAAGTCTCTCTTTGACCTTGGATTGGCCGACATATTCCGCAAATATAGTCGGCCTCAAGGTCTGTTCAAAACCCACGTCGGGTTTGTTCAGGGTGGAGATCGTTCTTTCTGACACAACTCTGGAAAATGGTTCAAAAACCCCTTGTTCTGCAAGGCTAAAACTCTACTCCACCACAACCGTCACAAACCCAGGATCGCCAGGGCGGTTGGGAACACCCGAAGCCCTAACAGTTTCTCAAACCCAAGCCATATCAACAAAACGTGCATTTCCATCTCCCGTACTTGGATAATCACTAGGCCCGCGAATTTTTCCCACCTAAGCCGCCAAAAGGTTTGATCTTGGGACCGTCGGCCATGTGGCAATTCCCCACCCCCCAGATATCGCAATCACCACTCAACAGTATTTCCGATCGACCAAGCTCAGCATCTACCCACTCATAATACCAAAAGTGTATCATCAACCCTGAAACCAAATCTGCCGCAATCACGCGCTCACGATTTTGCGGACATATTAAGAGCTTCAGTGTACTCAACTCATTTGACATCTTTCGGAAATGAGAGAAAATCCCCCAATGCGGCGCAAGTTCTCGCGCCCCCTTTCACTTACTGGAACTTGCCTTGGCAACCGATCCCCTTTTCACCTCATCCTAAATTTGAAAAGCGACCGAACTTTGTTTCGGTTTATCATTACAGTTAATGACTTTCGTCTGGCTGTGCACATGCGAGACAACCAAAAACGACCCCTAAAACAACCATCCAAACACCATCTTTGCCTTTGCCAGTGTGGATTCATGCTACCGCCAACTCCGGACCACTCGCCCAGATAACAATATTAAAGACCCCCAGAAAACGTTTGCAAGCTACTTAAAACTATTGTCTCCCGGAAAAGCCTCGTACTGCCAAACAGATCTCTTGATGGTAAGCACCAGCAAAAACCTAAGTTGCTTATGCATCAATATTTGCTTTCCCCAGCTCCTCAGGGACAAGGAGCATCCCATTTACCAAAATGAGCCATACTGAATGTTGTGTTTCGCCTAATTTACTGCTGAGTGATGAAGTAAAACTGTTTGTCGGCCGGTGGATTGGTTATCATGAATTCACCCGTAGGGTTCGAAATCTTCGCTCCAAACAAGACCTGGAACCGATCCCTTAAATCGTTTGCATACCATAACGTGCTTACTTTGGTAGGATCATTTGTAAACTGTACTCGCACCGGATTACCAACTATAACGGTTATTCCCTTAATTGGTGATGGCATCACAGGTGGCTGATCCCAAGAATTACCTGCATATTGCAATCCGGGGGTAACGGCGTTGGTACTCACATACGATTGTGGGACAAACGGCCCACAATCGGTAGGGAACCGCGTTAGAGAGCCTGAACTAGAAAGCATTGATCCTGTATAAAACACCCGATCAACCGGGTAACCATTGCCATTGCGAACCGTAATGATTTCTGATCCCGTGTTATTAAGGGCAAGCCCATTAGCTGTCGATTGGTTTGCCGGGTAGGCTGGCACCGGCAATTGCGGTTCATATCCGTTCAACGGGCCCCCATAAACTACTATCGCACCCTTTGGCATAATGATTTCTCCACCCCAACCACCATTATAAAACACATGACGAGTTGTTATGGCATCTTCCACTGACCAATTCCACAAATCAATGGTTTCATCCGAGAGATTCACAATTTCCACATATTCATCCTGGACAACGATGTTTGTAGAGACTGTTATCCGTCGCAGCGGATTGTAATGAGGAGCATTAGAATTTGTGGTCGGATTCGCCAAAAACTCGCTTATAAAAACCATTTGTTCAGCGGGGGTAGGTATGTACACAAACCAGGTTTGAGTGTAGGTTACAGAGGGCGATGTAATCATGGCTGAATACGTTAGCGCCTGACCGGCATAAGCAGGAGTTGCTGTAAATGTAAACTTTGTAGTAGGATTGGTTCCTGTCACTGGGCCTGTTGCCCAACTACCGCCAGCTGGACAAGTTAACGGGGTCAATGTGCATACCCCACCACCGAGATCCCGCGCACTTACGTAGGTTGTAATTTTCTCACCCGGGCGCAAAGGATTATCAGACAAATCATTAGTCGGCTGCCCATTCGGCCGCCACAGGTTCTCCAAAACATTATAGAACTGAATTGGCAATTCAAAATCGGTAAATGCCGTAGGAATCAACTGGTAACCAGAAGTATATGGTGAGTTCGTATCATACTGGCCCAAAACACCATAAATATTTACCCGCATAATGGGTTTCTTCCGTCCAGGAATGTCAGTGTAGGCGTTGATGTACATAGTAAACGTTTGGCCATGTATATTGGTGATTTGTTCGCCAGAGGAAACATTCGCAAACGTAGTTCCACTTAAATCGACAAGCACGTTCGTGGCGACGACGTATCGCCCTTCGAGCCCTTCCATTACCGATGGGTCATTTTTGATAGCATCGTCAAATGGCAAAGGCACCGGCTCTGGTAAAGGATTGTTCAAACTCAAAATCTTCACACTATGAAGGGGGTTGGTAGCCGACGGATTCAACTCAAGCAGACCATTAAAATGAGTCACTGGTGCCATAACCTCCACTAAAGCACCCTGGGGCGGACAGCTGGTAACGCCCCCAGCTCCTGTCCAGTAAACCGCAATCCCAGCCGTCTCATCCTGCATGTAAAACAACGTATTTGCCGCACTTGTGAGGCTTGTCTTCGAGGTGACCACCCCTCTAGCACGGAACAACTGCGTAGTGTTGGTAGGAACGTAATTTGGCGGGGTCACAGTAGCACGAATCGCAGCAATAGACGTCAACGGAGGTGGGTTGACTATTAACTCTGCCAGTCGACTGGTGACTGATCCGTAAAGGTTAGTCACGACTACAAAATACAACCCAGCGTCAGAAGGCCTTACCGATGCCACCGTCAGTGTCATCGAATTTCCCCCGACCTGGTTAGTGGTTCCTTCAACTACTCTAAACCAGGTATACCCCAAAGGAGGTGATCCTGCTGCTCCTACAGTAAACTCCACGGGCTGACCATAGACAGCTGTAACGTCCTGCGGTTGATTAGTAATTGTTGGCGGTATTTGGTCCTCCACTACTGTTAATAAAGCAAACCGGGAATTTGTCACGCCAGCCATATTCCACACAACCGCATGGTAAGTACCAGCCATGGAAGAAGTGACGTTAGTGAGAATAAGAACATCACTCGTGGCACCTTGGACCGGTGTGTTCGTATTGTAATACCACTGAATGTTGATCGGTTCATCTCCACAAGCCATCACCTTAAAACTAACCGTCAAGCCTTGCGACACATTTGTGTCAGCTGGTTGAACAGTTATAAAAGGTGGGTTGTACCCAGCGCTACTGGGAATAACATCGGCAAATGTTGTACCAACCACCAAATCATCTACCATTACCACTCCCCCACCCGAAGCCTGGCGAAAGGCATATTGTACAATCCCGATAGAGGTCGCTGAGTCAGTAGCTGTGACCGAGGTACTCGTCTCATTCATCGGATCCACCCAAAGCGTCGAAACGCCTGTTTGTGGTATATACCTAACCACAACAGTGTAAGTCACATCTCGGTCCAAATCCTGAGGGAACCAAACGTTAACGGTGTTACTACCATTTGCCAGGCCCAACCTATAACAACCAGCACTTGCACCCTCGGTCCCTACAAACACGCGCGCCCTGAAACCGGTGCCACTGTCCTTGAAATGTGCAAAATAGGTTCCGCTACCCGAAGGCAACGACGTCACTCGAATCTTGAACATGGCATAAAGCGCCGGAACACTTGCGCTGGCATCATAGGGCCCCCCTGATAAAAGCGCATTGCAGTCATCAACCAAACCCCCGTCAACCTTCAGTTCTCCACCTACAACGAACATCCCGCTCCCATTCCCGCTATGCCACCGCCACTTACCACTGGAGACATTTGTAAGCACGCCGTCCTGGTAATTAAAATCGTCTTGAAGCAGAATGGCTGCCTGTAGCAAAGAGAGTTGGCCTACCAATAATCCACAGACCAATAGCTTTGCGATTGCTTTCATTTTTATCTCCGATTGGTTTTATGTTAGTTGTGCACAGGGTACCTGTAGCTATTCAACCTCAATTTGGTTTATTTGCAATATCCCTGTTCGGGTTCCACCAGATGTCCGGATTGAACCTTTCTTCGCGGCCAGTGGCCTCCTTGTTATAGACGTAGTCCCATTTAAACTGTGCTGCATGCCCATCAACAAAGACTAAGGTGCCACGCTCATTATGCCGCTTTGGAAAATATGACCACCGAGCACAAGGAAAAATGCCATTGCGTTCAGGCGAATAAACGTAGTTTTCAAGAGTAGGACTAAAAGTTACCTCGGTAAACATGACTGTGTAAGCTGGATATCGGATCTGGCTTATCTTCGGCATTAAAGGGTACGAGTAGCTATTGCCAACTACCCCATTCCTAATCGAGCTCTTAAGTTTGAGATCGATGTTCATCACGTAACTAAAGAAGCCGAAAGATCCACCCTTCAAAAAATTGTCGTTTAGAGCAGCTTTTGCTGAGGGACAATGCCACATCTTTCCAGTGCCATTACCAGGGAACGGCATTTTGGCCATAGGCGGACCTGGCTGTTCGTAGTAGTACTGAAGCGTGTTTTCACCAACCGTTGGTGGCAAAACGTTAAACCAAGCGTACTCGTCTTTGGGGCTACCAGGACCAGTAGTGGCTCCGGTATCCACCCCGTACTGACCGCCGTTGTCCGTACCATCCCGCGGCAACATATCATCGCTATCCCCAGCGTGTAAATGGAGGGCCACACCCCATTGCCGCATATTGCTCATGCAGCTAATTGCCTGAGCCCGAGCCTTCGCCTTGTTTAGTACCGGTAAAAGCAAACTCGCCAGAATTGCTATAATCGCAATTACTACGAGCAATTCGATTAAAGTGAACCCGTACCGGTTCCACCCACCTAAATTTGTTTGCTCAGCCATACACACAAGAACGCTGCTATCACACCCTGCGCATCACTGAACTTTCTTATCATCGCTTAACATCGCACAACTATCGTTTGCAAGCAAAGGTACGTAACAAATTATTAACATTTTCAACGAAGACACGTTGTAACACCTGTCAGTCTCATTCAAGCAGTTTACAGATTGCCATGGCCGCCCGCCGCGTTGCCCCGGGCGTTCTCAACCCCGTAGAAATTTTGGCAAGTGTCTCCTTAACACGAATGTACCGTTTCGGGTCTGAAAGCAAATCAATGGCAGCGCGTGCGATGTTTGAAGGCGTGGCACGATGCTGAATAAATTCTGGGTAAACTTCCTCATTTGCTATTAGATTAGGCATGCTGAGGTACCTCACATTAACTACTTTTCGGGCAACGAAATATGTAGGCCAAGAAGTTCGATACATAACCACTGCGGGCACTCCCATAACAGCACATTCCAAAGTCACCGTACCCGACTTAGTAATTGCAAGGTCAGTGTATCTGAGCGCTTCTAAAACTGGACCAGGGTGTATTTCTATTCCCGCCTTGCGCACTATTTCCTCCCACTCTCTCCGATGGTCCTCACTTGCAAATACTATCTGGACAACAACATTCTGAAGCTGGGCACGTATTAACTTTACCGCCTCGATCATCACACCAAGATGGCGTCTGATCTCATCTACCCGACTACCTGGCAGTAACAGGATCCGCTTCAAAAAATCCGAGACGATTCCGTGTGAAGTTTCACTCACTATACCCAATTTGTCCACAATCGGGTGTCCCACGTATTCCACTTTCAACTCTGGAACATTGCGCGAATACCACTCTTTTTCAAACGGAATAATGCTAATGAGCAAATCATGATTTTCCGCTAACAATTTCGCTCGGCTCGGACGAGAAGCCCAAACTTGGGGTGACACGTACTGGACGATCAAGGGCGACCAACCATGAAACCAAACGGTTTTCTGACGAGTTAGCCGCCTTAAGGCTCGAGCAAACCGACCATTAAAACCAAAGAAATCCACGCCTATTACAACATCCGGTTTGCGGTCTAACGCAATTTGGAGCAATTTCCGGAAAACTTTTCTGTAAGTTCGAATCCTTCGGAATACCTCCCAAACACCCACCGCAGAAAACCGGGTCATGTCCTCCAACAATTCTACTCCGGCCTTGGCCATTTGGGGTCCACCAGTTCCAAAAAACTCCGGCGCCAAAGGCCCTACCCTCGGTAGTGGCTCATTAACACGAGGCCTGTCAACTTCCGGTAACACCGCTTGCAGTTCCCTAACTAGGTCCGCAGCAAGCGTGTCACCACTTGCCTCACCTGCGATTATCATAAATCGTCTCGGGCGCATTCGATAAATGACGTTGGCCAGTTAGTCTCTAAACCTGGAATGTATATCCATCTCAAGGGCCCAATCAGATAGGGATAGCTGTCCCTTGTGACCTGATCTGGTTGGTTATTTCAAAGGCCAAATCGAGCGCCGCCAACACAGTTTCGCCGCCAGCGCGTGGGACCCGACGCTGAGTTATGCACTCGATAAACTCTCGCAGTTCTAAACGCAATGGTTCCTCATTGGTAATGGGCACTGGTTCGCGCACAATTCGCTTGCCAGCATATTCCATTATGACCGTTGCATCGTGACTGGCAAAAATGCGTTTAATTACATTACTTGACCGGTCCTCAACCTTTGCGAGACGGTATATGTACCCTGCCTGAGCCCGGTAATCCAATGATATATAGCTTGGTGAGTCACCTCCACTGAAGACCCTAATCTTACGCATCCGTTCGGGGCTAACCCTACTAGCTGTTAAGTTGGCTACACACCCACTTTTAAACCTAATGCGGGCGTTGGCTATATCTTCCGAATTACTGAGAACTGAGACGCCTACCGCCTCCACCGATTCAACCGGTGCTCTTACAAACGCCAAAACTATATCGATATCGTGAATCATCAGATCTAACACCACACCAATATCTGTGCTACGTCCGGGAAATGGGGATAATCTATGCACCTCTATAAACTTTGGATCGCGAGCAACTGATTCCAAATACGCAAACACTGGGTTGTACCTTTCTATATGACCCACCTGCAAAATGCAGTTATTCCGCTTAGCCAACTGAACCAACTCCATTGCTTTCGTCGCATCATCCGTCATTGGCTTTTCGACCAGGACATGACACCCACGCTCTAGCGCCATTCGAGTTAATTGATAGTGAGTGGTTGTTGGTGTCACAATGTTCACAGCATCCACTGCACCCAATAACTCCTCAGCTGAACTGCATTGGCGAACCCCATACTGAGTAGCCACTTTAGACGCCGCTGCAGGATCAATATCGTACACACCAACAAACTGCACCACGCCACTGCGCGCTAACTCAGCATATATCCGGGCGTGTTCCTTGCCTAAAGCGCCCACGCCGATCACTCCTACGCGTACTTTCTGTTCCATGTAAAGTCCTATAAGCCTCAAACCAGTTAACCGAAAGAAAAAACTTTAACATGGGTTATCCCTGACCCCCCCTCAATTTCCACTTTTACAAAAACTGCCGCACGAGTAGTCTCGAGGTATGGCTCGCAACGGGAACCCAGCCCCAAACAAACACTTTGGGCTGCTGACTGGGACAGCCCTTATTTGCATAGGGCTGTTCGTGGCAGTGGCTTTGATCACCTTCGACGCTGGTGACCTGGGATTTCTCCGCGAACCACCCCAAAACTCGCCAGCTAAAAATTACGGCGGGATGATAGGAGCGTTTTTGGGGTTCGCCCTGCTTTTCATTTTCGGCCTCTCCGCCTACCTAGTACCCATTGGACTTATTGCAATAGGACTAGGGATGATGATTGAACAACTCACATCCTTACAGCGGCGGTGGCCGTGGATGTTAGTGTTTTTTGTAACTCTATCCATCTTGTTACGACACATTGAACTTATCTTCCCGCATTTAACACGTGAATTGGCTCAACCCCTTCGTATCAATAGTATCGGTGGTTTAGCTGGTTACCTTGCATATGAATACGGATTCTGGTTGGTCGGGAAAGTGGGGATCTGGATCGTATGCGGAATGTTGATGGGTATTAGCCTCCTTTATCTAAGCGACTTCAGATTGCGCGATTGGATTAACCAGGCTGCCAAGATCATTAAAAACCGTTGGTTGGGCTTACAAAACTCATCTGTATTCACAGGGGAAATTCAATCCGACGAGATCAAAAACAAAACTCCGCCCAAGGAAACAAAACCATCGATTACACCCCGAATTCGCGATACCTGCATCCCCGAAGCCCCTAAAACTTCACCAAAACAAACCTTAGAGGCCAGCACCAGCACGGAAGAATCCGCTTCACAATCCGAAGCAAAAACCGAAAAAGGCGGCCTGAGCAGACCTGAACCTGGACCCACTACCACCGAATCCACAGCCCAAACTCTCAGCCCAATAGGTCAAGCCCCCAGTATTTCATTACCCAACGCAGAAACCAAACCAGCTCAACCCACACAATCCACCAAAAAAACTAAACGGGCTGCTACGATAACACCCCTTGTCACAGGCAATTATCAACTGCCACCAATCGACCTGTTAAATCCACCACCAACATTATCCAGACCTTCTGAAACAAAAGAAGAACTTTTGGCTAATGCCAAACGCATTCAGCAAACCCTGGCCGAGTTTGGGATTGAAGTCGCTGTTGGGGATATCACTCGTGGCCCTACCATAACCCGATATGAACTGCATCCTGCACCAGGTGTTAAACTCGAACGTATTGCTTCACTGAGCAATAATATCGCGGCAACATTGCAAGCTGAATCAGTACACATCCTAGCTCCCATCCCAGGCAAAAGTTCAGTAGGCGTAGAAGTACCCAACCGAGTAAAAACTTACGTGTACCTCCGCGATCTTTTGGAGTCGGAAGAATGGCGTAATACTCGGGCTAAAATTCCAATCGCACTCGGCAAAGACGTTTACGGGAACCCAATCATTGCTGACCTGGCTGAAATGCCACACATGCTGATCGCCGGCAGCACAGGTTCCGGGAAATCCGTTTGCGTTAATGCAATCGTAACTTCTTTACTGTACAGATTTCCGCCAGACCAACTCCGTTTTGTGATGATTGACCCCAAAGTGGTAGAATTACAACAGTATAACGCCCTACCCCACTTGGTGGTGCCCGTAATAACTGACCCCAAAAAAGTTATCTTGGCACTCCGCTGGGTCATAAATGAAATGGAGAAAAGATACCAGATCTTTGCTCGGGTCGGCGTCAGAAACATCCAGGCATTTAACGAACGACCCAAAACACAACCAATAAAAGAAAAACAGCCTGAATTACCGCTTACAACCAAACGAGAACGAATCGAACCGACCGCAGACGGATTCGCCGTCCAAATCGATGAAGAAATCACTGTGCAGGAAGAAGACGATTTAGTGATCCCCGAAAAACTAACTTACATTGTGGTCATTATCGACGAGCTAGCTGATTTGATGTTGGTTGCACCACGTGACGTAGAAACGCACATTGCCCGCATTACTCAAATGGCACGCGCAGCTGGAATCCACTGCATCATCGCCACACAAAGACCCAGCGTGGACGTTATAACCGGTGTAATAAAGGCTAATATAGCCGCCAGGATCGCCTTCCAATGCGCTTCAGCCGTGGATTCCAGAACTATCTTAGATGTCAAAGGTGCAGAAAAACTTATTGGTAAGGGCGACATGCTATTCCAACCCCCAGGAGCATCAAAACTTATCCGGGCTCAAGGTGCACTGGTGACCGACGCAGAAATCCAACGCGTGGTCCAGTTCATATGCAAACAAGCTAAGCCTAACTACGAACTGGAAATCCACCAGGCATTGCAACAATCAACCCCACAAGAATCAGATGACCAAATCCAAGAGGACGAGGAATTAATCCAAAAATGCATTGATGTAATCCTAACCGAGCAAAAAGCTAGCGTCTCTCTTCTTCAACGACGACTGAGGCTGGGTTACACCCGCGCCGCAAGAATCATGGACGAACTAGAACGCCGGGGCATTGTTGGTCCGAGCAAAGGCGCCGAACCCAGAGACATTCTTATCAGCCGTCCCACTAAACCCCAACCACCTATTGAACCGCCACCTCAAAACTCAGAAAGCGAATAGGCTCCTTTCCTCGGGAGAACCGCCCTTTGCATCACACCCCCCCCCGAAAATGGCAGCAGAGTATTTAACTCGGCATTACCCTAACCTGTAATAGTTCCCCTTCTTCTTTTCCCTTGGTTCCTAAATTGCTCTATCCAGATGGAAGGCTGAGCACATCTCCACTGTACCAACCACCTCACAAGCAGAGCTCCAAAATCTCTTTAACTTCTTTCGGGCCAATTTTCTCGCGTTCACCCAATTTTACGCCACGCCCCTCAAAACGTGCTGCTATTTCATCAAATTTTTCTGATCCGATCCCCAATTCAGACAACCGAGTTTTCATTCCAAGTGACCTAAAGAACTCCTCAGTCCTCTTTATTGCGGCTTCTGCTTTGTCAACAGCCTTTCTAATTTCCCACACCCGCTCCGCGAGTTGCTCAAGCTTCTTTTGCTTACTGCGTTTTTGGTGACGCCAAACTGCCGGCAAAACTATTACCAAAGTCTGACCATGATCCAATCCATAAAATGCCGTCAACTCATGTCCAATCATGTGCGTTGTCCAATCCTGTGGCACCCCACAACCAATCAACCCGTTTAATGCCATAGTGGTGCAATAACAAACCACCGCTCGTACATTATAATTCCGTGGTTGGCGGAGTGCCCGGGGACCATACTCAACCAAAGTCTTGGCAATTGCCTCTGCAAACCTGTCTTGCAACGGCGCATTAACAGGGTACGTCACGTATTGCTCCATAACATGCACAAACGCATCCACTATACCGTTCTGGATCTGCCGCTTTGGCAACGAGTATTGCACCTCGGGATCTATTATCGAAAACACCGGATAAACTAACACACTCGAAAACGCAAGTTTTTCATTCGTTGCCTCTCGAGAAATTACTGCAAATGGATTCGATTCAGAGCCAGTAGCCGATAATGTCAATACACATCCAACTGGGATAGCCCGCGTGGGCGCAACCTTCTTGGTCAAGATATCCCATGGCTCAGTACCCTCAAAATACGTAGCCACTGCAATGAACTTCGTGCCGTCAAGCACCGACCCACCACCAACCGCAAGCAAAAACTCCACATTTTCCCGGCGGCAAATCTCAACTGCTTTCATCAACGTCTCATACCGCGGATTGGGTTCAATACCACCAAACTCCAATAAATCTCGACCTTTCAATACTTGTTTGATTTGATCATACACCCCAATCCGCTTGATCGAACCACCCCCATACGTCATAAGGATTTTCTTATCCTGGGGGATCAACTCCGCCACACGTTGTATGGTGCCCTTCCCAAAAACAATTCGCGTAGGATTATAGAACTCGAAGTTTTGCATAGTTCACCTCTTTTCCCAGGTTACCTTTATTTATTAATGCACAAAAACCGACTTTAATCAACGTGCTTTCCTTAACCGCCCCCTTCTCCGCAAAACCCACCCCGCAAAAAACATGAAATTCAGGATGCTGAATATTGTGTAATCAAACGCACCCAGCAAAATTTCCCCTGCGGTCTATAAAACCAACACAGTCACCCACCCGTGATTTCACCCGTTGTTTAAAACTGCCTATTCCACACCTGGATAGCTTTTCTACAAAGCCGATACATCCTCGTGCCTCAAATCAAATGCGTAAACCCGGACGTCAAATAACATACCTGTAAACGCGCCCACTTTCGCGCTAAACGGGCAACCACCTATTATTAACCGATCCCCATCAAAGCAGACCTGCCCATTTGTGATAATTGAGCTATCCAGCCTCCCATTTACGTATAACTCAACAGAGTTACGCCGCTGGCTAACCACAATGTGATACCATTGACCGGGAATTATCGGGGTTGAAGAAACCAGCACTTGTGAAATAAAGTTCTCACCGCTTCTTGAATAAAAGCTGACAACAATTCTTTGGATAGAAGGCGCATATCGAACTCCCCACTTGCTATCAGGTACCTCTATGATCCCCTGCGAAGCATTACCACCTTCCTGAACATTAACCCAAAAAGCAACACTCATACTCCTTGCGGACTCCAACTCAACCGGCAAATTACCTTCCGCAAAACTCCACCGACGACGTCCAAATTGTAACACCTCAACCGGCCATTTACCCGCCGGAACCCAACACGGCGTATCCCACAAAACTAAGCGATACCCATTCCCCGATAAATCCTGAGAAATTTTTGTAAGTGTCCAGTGGGCAACTAACCCTGCGGTATCAAAGCGAGCAAGATAGCCCTTTAGCATACTTCCATCAGTTAGCTCAGCATCCACACGCCACCAATACCGTCTCCCAGATAAAACATTGGTTAACACGTAGCCAGTAGTATGTGTGGACCCACAGCAAACTAGCGAGTCAGCGTTGGTCCCCACCCAAATGTGATACGACTTTGCCCCAGTTACCGCCGTCCACCTCAACAAGACACTACCAGGTTTTACTCCAATGGCACCATCCTCCGGAGACACCCCAACGGGCCGGGCACCAATATTTCGACGGACTACGACCTCACTCAATCCTACCCTACCATTGGTAGATATCGGCACAATATTCGTCAGCCGAATTCTATCAGCATACATATTCGTCAGAAGTACAACCACGGGCGTGTCATAATCCAAATTGCCTTCCGCTTCCCTACATTTGACCTTGCCAATCTCACGCCAAACAACCCCATTTGTGGAAACCTCTAGGGTTACCTCAGCCACACCCAAATGCGTGCTAAACTCTGCATTATAATTCCAGATTTCAATTGATGACAGGGGAACTACCTCACGAAGCTGTAATTCCACTGATAAATCTGGCTTCCAATCAACTAACCACATCACGTTAGACCTAGATGTATGCTCAACCAGCCCATCCTCATCCACGTCTTTCAACCCAATTCTATCATTCAAATGTCCACCCTCAAGTAGCCCTTCCCTTGTGTACACTCGCAAGGACTCAATAGCAACCACAGGATTTGTATCCACCGGCTTACGACCGGCAGGTTTAAGCACTACTTTACCACCCCTTGTATTCAGTGGACCCGGGTAAATTACTGTTGCAATTAAAGGTCTTTTTGCCCGACGAGGCTCTCGCCATGAGAGCGCGCAAATCCCGCCTCACCCATACTCCAACGTGTTCGTGACAGCAAAAACTCCATCAGCACTAAAAATGGCCAACCGAGGCGGAACAGACTGTTGCTTACCACGGTACACCATCACCCTTTCTTCTAAAGGCCCTTGCACATCTAGCTCAAACCGCACCCTACCTTCACCCAAAGCCTCGTGAGATAACGCCAACGTAATCGGTTCACCCAACCGGAGTGAACCAGGAACCTCCTTTTGAACCCGCACAAAAACTGACTCCTTAAACCAGCCTTTTACCCGCCAATTAACACCCGCCGAATCTTTCTTGGAGTATTCATACTCCATAATCTCATACATCCCTACAGGAAGCTGTCCAATGCCATCCTGAGGTCTCAAATTTAACTTGCCATTCTCACCAATAAGCTTCAGCTCCGTTACTCCTACAGGGACTTGGATAGTACCCCATTGAAGGCCTTCCGCCTTTCTCACTTTTACCCATGCACCATCAGGAGCCACTTCCAATTCATACCACCCGCCACCAACCTCAATATACCTACTAAGTGGCCGCTCATTCATATCAGACTCAGAAAGGCTACTACCTTCATCAATTGCTATCATATCTGGACCCTCGGGACATTCAAAAGTGTCATTAAAAACACCATTTGCATTGCAGTCGATGAGCGTCAAAAGCACCTTCTTGCCCCCAAAGTCCACCTTTCCTTGATATACTCCAGCAGAAAAAATCCGAGGTAACCACCGGGGACCCTGTGAAGCACGTTCTGCACGATCTTCTATCACAACCCCGATTACATATACTACTGGTCCATCTGGAGTGCTTAACTGAATCTTAAATGGCCCAAACTCACATTCGCCCCCACTGGACCTGACGGGTAACTCAGGCGCGTCATCATCCAACCGGCCATTCGCGTTTTTATCTATGTACAGCTTGGTCACCGTTCCCCCCAACGGGGGTATCGGAAAGCAAAACCACCTAGCCTTTCCATCCAGCGCAGTACACCAACGGAAAAACGCCAATGTACCTGATTCCTTTGGTGGTACCAACCCCACAGGAAGGTTAGTAGTGACTAAAACCGTGACTCCACGCACCCCGTAATCATCACTGACGGGGCGAAACTTCAACCATTGTTCCTTTTGAGAAAATCCAATTCCCCCAAGGAAGAAATAAGCCAGTATAAGCGCAACCCAACGACCGTTCTTAAAAGTGAGGGCACGCAAACTCATTGCTCCTATCGTACCCAAAACTTCGCCTAAGTCAAAAAACAAATGGACTTTCTCCATAAAAATCGTTCTTACCCAAACCAAAGACCCGCTGCTAGGACCCCTAGAAAGATTCCTACCCCCTAGAAAAATCAGCCTGGGCAGCGCCATTTATTATATGGATCAGTCTAACAGAAGCTTAGCTAAACGGCACCTATACCCCTAGGATCAAGAATAAAGTCTAACCCACCAACGGCAAGGCCCCAAATTAATACAAAGTTGTGAGGATGAAGCAGGGGGGATACAGAATCCCCAGGAGACTAATCTTACACATGATCAATTGGTTTTTGCATTATACCAACTGACTCAACTAACCAGGGATAATTGCGTTATCCTACAAACTGAGGGGGACCCAATCACATTACTGCCTTAAAACAAGCCTTAAATCGCGCCACTAGAAACCCGAGTGTGGATACTCCTAAAGGATGCATGGCCACATAATTTTAATTACCATGCCCACCAATGAGGTGTTTTCCCACCCCCAAATCTACTTGGAAAGCGGCATTAACAATCGGCACAACTCACAACCTAATTTCGCGTTTGAAGAGTAGCCAAAGTTAGTTTTATGTTTGGTTTCATGGATAAGAGCCAAGTAGCAGCGATTCTGAATGAGATCGCAGTCTTGCTCGAACTAAAAGGGGAAAACCCATTCAAATCCAGGGCTTACATTAACGCTGCTCGAGCCATTGAGGGGCTTACCGAACCACTTGAAAAGGTAGTTGCCGAAAACCGACTGGATCAGATCAAAGGTATTGGAGAAAGCATCGCACAAAAAATCACCGAGCTGGTTACCACCGGCAAACTGGCTTATTATGAAGAACTCAAAGCTAGCATTCCACCCGGCCTAATCGAAATGCTGGAAATTCCTAACCTGGGACCCAAACGAATAAAAACTTTGTATGACAAACTTCGAATCGATTCGATCGAAAAACTCGAGAAAGCATGCAAAGAAGGTCGTGTGGCTATCCTACCTGGATTTGGTGAGAAACTCCAAGCCAATATCCTCGAAGGTATTCAACGAGCTCGCGCCTTAGCATCCAAACACCTTCTTGTAGAAGCATGGTCAGTGGCTGAACCAATTCTCAATGAACTACGGAACCATCCGTACATCACCAAATGCAGCGTGGCTGGCAGCCTACGGCGAAATAAGGAGGTGATAGGCGACATCGACTTTCTTGTCACATCCAATAAACCCAAGGAAGTGATGGAATATTTCGCTGGGCAACCCCAAGTGGAAAAAGTCCTGGCGATGGGCGAAACCAAAGCAAGCGTCCTACTGCAAGGCGGGATCCAGAGCGACCTCCGCATAGTTGCCGAACATGAGTTCCCATTCGCACTCGCATATTTCACCGGTAGCAAAGAACATAACATTGTGATGCGCCAGCGGGCTATCGCTCGAAGCCTTCGTCTAAACGAATACGGATTGTTCCGGTCGAAAGAAGAAACTCGCGATCCGTCCTTGCTAATTCCGTGCAAAGACGAGACCGAAATCTATGAAAGGCTCGGTCTCCATTACATCCCACCCGAACTTCGGGAAGACCATGGTGAATTCGAAGTGGCCGAAAAACAACCAATTCCTGAACTCGTTAAATACGAGGACATCAAAGGATCACTGCATAACCACTCAACCTGGAGCGATGGACACCAAACTTTGCCAGAGATTGTGGAAACAATGCACGCCCACGGGTTCAAATACTGGGCTATCACCGATCATTCAAAAAGCGCGTTCCAAGCCGGTGGTTTAGACGTACCCACCCTCAAAAAACAGTTGGCCGAAATCAAAAAAATCAACCAACGTCTCAAGGAACAGGGCATCGATTTCATGCTACTCACAGGCATAGAAGTCGATATCCTTAAAGACGGTTCGCTCGATCTGCCAGACGAAATATTGGCTGAACTCGACGTGGTTATTGCAAGCGTTCATTCGGGGTTCGCCGGTGGGGAAGCTGAAATGACAAAACGTATCATCAAAGCCGTACAAAACCCATGGGTAAATATCTTGGGACATCCCACAGGCCGACTGCTCCTAAAACGCGATCCATACCCAGTAAATATCCATGCAGTAATCGATGCATGCGCCGAAACGGGTACTTGGATCGAATTCAACTGTGCTCCAGATAGAATGGATCTAGACTGGCGGTACTGGCCATTTGCAAAAAGCAAAGGCGTTAAATGTGCAATTGGAATCGATGCACACTCGGCAAACGACGTGATCTTTCTAAAATTAGGGGTAGGTACCGCCCGCAAAGGATGGCTAACACCATCCGACGTAGTAAACTGCTTGCCCATCCCACAATTGTTAGAAGCACTAAAACAAAAACGCAAACGGTTCAACGTCGCGTAAATCTGCCAGGCCCGCTCACCAACTCACCTCCTAGCCCTTGGAGTCAGTGATTTATTTGCGCGATAAAATTCCCCCTTCAAAAACTCAACCATGTGATCACGCTTATCATACAAGCGTCTTAATGGTCGTGGCGCATGTTTGGCCAACGCATAATGCACAAATAATGGCATTGCTAGAGTAGAATCTGTATAACAAACTACGGTGTCCGGTAATGCCCTCGGATCCACCTTACCCCAGCTCACTGCCTCACTTGGAGTTGCACCCGATAACCCCCCTGTGTCAGGCCTCGCATCAGTAAATTGGATAAAATAATCATGCCCATGCTCAGCAATCCCCAACACTTCTTGAATCTGCGGCTCGGTTTGCAAAACAAAATTCTTGGGACTGCCACCACCCCATAACACCACACCGCTGCGCCCGCCCGATCTCTTTGCATTTAGCACGATTGCAGCTGTCTCGTTCACATCAATCGCTGGATTAATCCTCAATTGACTACCTTGCAAGGTCAAGCATGCCATATTCATGCCAATGCTCGAATCGCCAGGCGAACTAGTATAAACTGGCACACCTGCACGGTATGCAGCTGCAAGCACACTAACGTCCTTCAAACCATGCTTTTCCTCTTCCAAAGCACAATGCCGCCCAACCAAATAATGAAACTCTGCAGTACCCATCTCTTTCTGGAACTCGGGCCCTGCCAAAATCTCGCGAAGCCGTCTATCTGTCTCCAACAAACATTCCTCAAACCCTAGTAAAATGTCATAAATGCGTACCACACCCGCCGCACGCAACATCGCATCGTCTACACGCGGGGTTCCTACATGCAACCGTAAGTTAAAGGCGAAATGTAAATCGTGATACAAGTTAGCCCCCGTGGCAACTATCCAATCCACGAACCCAGCCTTAATCAATGGAACTATACAAGAAGCTCCTAGTCCAGCCGGTGTCAACGCCCCTGCAAAACTCATCCCAATCGTAACCTCCGGCCTAAGCATCTTCTCCACAAACAAGCTCACAGCCTCCCGTAAACGAGCCGCATTGTACGCCAAAAATGTTTCCTCAATTAAAGTCTCAACCGTTTCCTTCCCTGTAATATTGGGCGGCATGATTCGCTTGCCCGACAATAAACGCCGTTTGAGCGCACGGATCGGCGTTGATTGGTGCTTTCCTATCGTACCGTGCCTTTTACAAGAGTATGCCATATATGCCGTACTATTTATTCACACACTACAAAAGCTTACCCCAACCACCGACAATGCCAAACGAATTTTCGCTTCCACTCACAACTCCCAAGCCCATAAGAAAAATCGTTTGCACCTCCAAACCGAGTCAAATAGTGTGAAAACAAATGGGTGTTTCCATGACAATCTTGGGCAGCGGATCTGCCGGCAATAGTATCTATATTGAAGCCGGCGAATCTCGTGTGCTCGTAGACGCTGGCCTAAGCCCCCGGCAACTGCGCGAACGCCTAGCACTAATTGGCCGTTCCCCAGAAACCCTTTCGGCTATCCTTATCTCACACGAGCACAACGATCATATCCGCGGCTTAAAAGGCATTGCTGATAAACTTGGAATCCCAGTTTATTGTAATGGAGCCACACGAGATGCAATCCGCGAAATCCTCGAAATCTCATTAAACCTCCACGTCTTCCACAACGGCGCAACTTTTTCAATTGGTGATATTGACGTCCACCCATTTTCAGTCCCACACGACGCCCAAGATCCAGTCGGATTCCTTATCCAAACCCAAAACCTAACCGTGGCAATTATTACAGACCTGGGACACGTTACAACATTGGTCACGGAACGTATCCGCACAGCTAACGCCATCGTCTTAGAAACAAACCACGATCGCCAAATGCTTATCGATTGCCCCACCAGGCCTTGGAAACTTAAACAGCGCATCATGAGCTCATTCGGACATCTTTCAAATGAAGAAGCCGCAGAAGCACTTAAACGCGTGCTATGGGATGGCCTACACCACGTTTACCTTGCACACATTAGCCGAGAATGTAACACCCCAATGCTCGCTTACTCCGCAATCAAAGCCGCATTATCTGAAGCAGGTGCCCAACACGTACGGGCCTTACTTACCTACCAGGACGCCCCAGCAGACCCATTGATCATACCATAAACTTCCCCTCTCAACCAACAATGTTCAGCGCCCACACAATCGATTCCCTTGACCTGCCTGAACTAGAACCGTACCGGACAATGCGTCGTCCCTTGGAACATTTCCAAAAGGGAATATTTGTTGCCGAAGGCCATAAAGTAGTCCAACGGCTGCTCGCTAGCAAATTCGAGGTGCTTTCCATGCTAATGCCGAAATCGTGGTTGCCCGCCTACGAACCCATACTCCAACAACGGCCAGAACATATCCACGTGTATCTAGTAGACGAAAAACGGCAACTCGAAATAATGACGGGGTTCAACATGTTTCAAGGCGTTTTGGCCGTAGGTCGAATCCCTCATCAGCCTACCATCGAAGAGTTCGTCCGCAACGCACCAACCCCAAAATTGTTCGTAGCACTGGATGGCCTAACAAACGCAGAAAACGTAGGCGTCATCGTCCGAAGCAGCTTATCTCTCGGAGCCCATGGACTCATCGCCGGCGAAAAATGCGCAAGCCCATTCCTACGCCGAGCAGTACGCAATTCAATGGGCGCCATCTTTTCCCTCCCAGTAATCGAACCACCCAACCTCATTGAAACCCTCCATAAACTCCGAGACCTAGGCGTCAAACTCTGCGCAGCTCACCCACATGCAACATACAGAAAAATCTGGGATGTCGATTTCACCGTCGACTGCTGTATTGTGTTTGGAAGCGAAGGATACGGCCTGTCCGACGCTGTTTTAGCCGCCTGCCAAGAAGCAGTCGCTATCCCTATGCACCACGGATTCGATTCCCTTAACGTAAATAACGCAGTCGCCGTATTCCTCTATGAGGCGCTCAGACAACGACTCGCATCACGGCTAATCCCCACCAACCCTCTCCACTGATTATCCCCCAAAAAAACTCCCTGAGTCTCCAACGAGTTACAAATTCTGGAAGATCCCAACAGACCACTAGCGTAAACCCACTACACGCCGCACCCCCCTTCCGTACTCAATCTCAGGTGCCGAGGACCCATCGACCCCGCCTAACCCTACAATCAAAATCACACCAGCCCTCCAATTTTATATCAAATGTTCCCCTACTTTCCTTAGGGCCGAAAGTAGTCCTGCCTTCCAAAAAGTAAATACCATGCCAACCCACATGCGTAGGAAAAAGTTAATTACATCTTCAGCACTTTAAAATCACACCCACCGCAGCGACCCACCCTTATCACGTTTCCCATTAAATACCCCTTTTGAAATGAGGGTTCCGACTTAAACCAGCTCTCGGGTTACAAATCACAGTAAAATAAACGTCTCCAATATCTTGGCCACTTACACAGCCAGCGAAATCCCTGCCAAGCCAATTAAGCTTAGGCCCCCTCACAGATTAGCCCCCCACCTAAAATTTTCCCCTTACTTGCTTGACACCTTACACAAGTCAGCCGAAATTAGTGCAAGCAAAGTTCGGAAAAACTGAAAGTGTTGGTGTCCGAAGACAGATTGTACGCAACAAGTGCTAGAGACAGTTGGTGATCCGGCAGGAGTGATCCCCCGACGCTATCAGTTTTCCCGGACAAGCTCTGTAGTAATTATGACTCAGACTAGATTATTCGTAGGGAACCTTCCCTATAAAACGCGTGAGCAAGATCTGCACGCGTATTTCTCGCAGATCGGTAATGTGACGTCGGTAACTATCATGGTAGATCGTGAAACGGGCAAATCCAGAGGATTTGCGTTTGTAGAGTTCGAAACAGCCGAAGAAGCCAACCGCGCAGTTGAACAACTCAATAACAAAGAATTCCAAGGCCGCGCACTCACAGTGAACCTGGCCAGACCGAAAGAGGAACGCGAGCGCTCCCATCGACGCGGTCGACGGTTCGAAGCCAGGTTTTAACGGAGGATAATTCACCCCTCTCAGGGCTGAATCGCCCCCAAATCTATCGATCTAAAAAAGTGGGACGAAAAGAAGCATACTCTTTTTCGTCCCACAAAAGTTTGTTGACTTAAAAAAACATCTAAAATAGCTTTGCGTTGCTATGGCAGAGAACGAAACAGGTGTGCCACCTAAAAAAGAAACCGGGAAGGTGCAACCTAAAAAGGAAACAGTGAGGATAAACCTTCCCCCAAGGCCTTCTGCGGCCCCCACAATTAAAATGCCTACTGTCCCACCTGCAGGCACAGTAGGTGGGGCCACGGGCACTGCAGCCCAAGCCCCTGGACCAGCAGCCGCTCAAGCTACCCCGGCTCCGAAAACTGCACCAGCTGCGCAACCCGCACCTGTAGCAGTCAAAGCAGGTCCAGCTGCACAAGCTGTCGCACCACAAGTGGAAAAAATTGATTCCATTCTTGCAATAGGTAGTGCCATAGCTGCTTTAATTGTGGCTGCAAGTGTCTTATACCTTTTGCTCCAAACCAGTTAGGAAAAATTAAATCGTTTTTACGACTTCATGCTTCCCCTTCACGTTGTATGGCAACCTCAAACATCGTAACTGTTACCCGCGAAAACTTCGACCAGGAGGTGCTAAAGTCCCCGATTCCAGTACTAGTAGATTTTTGGGCAGACTGGTGTGGTCCCTGCAAAATGCTTGAGCCAGTGCTCGAGGAACTCGCCCAAGAATACAACGGCAAAATTAAACTTGCTAAAGTCAAGGCCGACACCCAGCAAGAATTAGTTAATCAATACAATATCCGCGCCGTTCCAACACTGTTGTTGTTCTGGAATGGACGTGTCCGAAACCAGATGGTAGGTCTCCGTAGCAAGGAGGAAATCAAAGAAGCCCTAGCAAGCGTCCTTAAATTCAGCTCACAATGAACTCTGTCAAAGTTTGGCACTGCTCCTGGCGTTTTTCCATCGCCGATCCACGTGGTCCCCTATCCGAAAACACTTCACCTTCAAAGTTTTTGCACTCATAGCTATGACTGTGGCGTTAGATTAAGTTACTAGACTGCAAAGCAGCTCCCAAAAGCCTTCAGGGGAGACCTACTGAACAAAACTTCCTAAAAAAACCGTTGAACCCCATTGGCGTGGATTAGCTCCAGATATGCACGGTCATCATACCCCCTGCAATTACTTGGATCAGCTGCCGTATCAGCCTTACCCATTGTTCGCTTTGCTCACGTAACCCCCAGCGCATCCACTTTGGATCCACAATACGCCTATACCAATTCGTAGTCCTAAAAATCCTCATGTAACCCCTACAAATAGACAACCGCCACAGTACGAAAACCGTAGATTAGTTAGTCAGGGGCAACCACCCACAGCTCTACCCAATTGATCCCTATCAAGAAACAACTTTAGTTTTTGAAGGGGCACTTGCGTGGTGAATACCAAGCATGCCTCGTGAATTTCTAGCATAAACACATCCCCAAAAATTCACGAAGCACGGAGTTTCGTCTTAATCGCAATAATTTCGAGATGTCTTAAACCACTGCACCAGTTCAGTCCACCTCCTTCAGACATTCCAGGATTGATCGTGGTGCAGGAGTCCAAGTGGAATCACTCAAAATCTCTGCTCGACCTGTTGGACCCAACCGTGCTGGTATGCCAACCGATCGCAGCGCTGCAACGTAGATTTTTTCGAACCCAGCACGCGTTGTTGCTTGGTTTCGCCAAATCTCAACCACCGACTCCGGCAACCCACTGCGATCTACAACTGTCACACGCTGGCGCAAATGTTGTATAACAGTCTCGGCAGCAACGCTGAGATCGGCGGCTCGGCGCACACGCGGATAAAAACTTTCCCATAGCATCCAACGCCACCCAATAGGTTCGCCGTAATCGGCCAGTTGTGGTGATAGTACCCACCAATGGTAACTGGACTCATCAAGGGGCAGCTTGAAAAAGTTGCGCTGCAAATCAGCCAGTCGCACATGCTCTATTACCTCATGTATAGTTGCTTGCGTACCGCCCAAAGTAGCAGTTAACCAGACGAAATCTTTTTGTAATCGTGCTGGTACGACAACATGGCGCGCCACCTGCACGATGTTTCTCGTAGTTGGAAGCCCCAAAATCACAAAATGTAAAAGCGTGACGCAAAGCGCAAGTATCCCACAGATCCATGCCGCCAACAGTAGCCATCTACTTGGCTGTGACTGGCGCCCACTAGATCGGCAGCAGCGCAAACCAAAAAAAGCTATCCACGTTACCCCTGCCGGGATCCAGTAATAAAGTTTGATAGGCCGTACGTTCACATGCACCGGTTGCGCCCCTCCGAGTTGTGCCGCACAATACTCCGCCGCTGCACGCATAAGGACCATATGATTTGGGCCGAAGTTGTGTCCCCAAGATGGAAGAACGTCAAACCGCACCTTCGCACCGCTTGCACGTAGGACTGCCGCAAGCCGTTTTACGTCCGTTACTGGAAAAATTTCATCTGCCTCACCATGCAACAACCAAACGCGCATTTTCGAAAACAACTGTCTGTGCACTGCATTGGTCTCCAGCAACTCCAGTTTATTAACCCAACCGCCTGCAAGTCTGACCATTACCTCGGGTTGCAATTGGGGGTGATCAACCAAAAAGGACAACATCCACTGCGCACCTTGACTGTGACCTATCCATGCAACAGCATTAGTTTGTACCCAGCGTTGCCGCAACAAGGCTCTTAGCAAAGCTCGCATTTGTGCATTGAAATGCCCCTGGTTTGTCTTATTGTACTCAAAGCCGACAGCAGCAAGACCTTGCTCCGCAATTAACCGGAGCATTTTGCCGGATGTCTCGATGCTATCACCTCCACCATGGGCGAATATCACCACAGGTAACGCCTCCGTGCCTTTTGGCATCACTGCTATGCAAGGTGTGCGAATCCCGGTCTCGTCCCGCACGGAAAACGTGACTCGATGAAACGGATCACGCGCCGTTGCCCAGACCAGCGCCGTAACCAAGGTCAGCAGTGTACAAAGCACTACTGGTCGCAGCAAAAGCCGGTTGCCCACGGTAACACTCTGCAAGCTAGCATCCATGCTTCCAAGCAACAGCAGTGCCCAAAAAACTGGGCCGAGCGGTAAATTGAACAGCCCACCAGCAAACCAAAACCCCACAAATATCACTAGCGCTCCGGCCCGGCAAATGGACGACAATACCCCGATTTTTTGCAGCTCAATTGGCACAGCAGAGTCCGGCTCGTGAATTGCCGCTAGCATGCCCCGACGCAACCGCAGCCATATACACGCTGCAAAACATAGAAGTGCCGGCAGACCTGAGTTCACACCAATTTTGAAAAAGTCGTTTAACCCGATAGCTCCTGACTCCGCTAGTTTTGGGGGAGAATAAAGCTCACTATATGCGGGGCACAACCTATCCCAACCGAAGCCTATCAGCGGCCGGTCTGCCATCATTTGCAGTGCTCCTTCCCAAGTGGTCAGGCGGTTGCGCCAAGAAAAGTCGTTGATATTTCCCACTGAAAAAGCTCGTCGGACCAGGCGCCACTCCGTATCCCGAAACTGCCAAAACGCCAACACCCACAATGACACTATAAACACTATGCACAGCCGTCCATTCCGGCGCAGCCATCTTGCGAGTTGGCCATTGGTCCAACACCCGTACGCCAACTCATAAATAAGAAACCCTATTCCCACCACGATACCCAGCCAGGCACTACGACTATAACTTTTCAATAGTCCAACACCGCATAAGCTCGCTGCAACCCCACTGGCCACAATCCAAGCAACTCGCGTACTTTTGAAGGTCGCACTGTGGGCTCTAAACCGCAAGCTGTAGATCAACTGTCCTACCGCCAAGACCAACCCAGTAGCCATCAACACCCCGTAAGTGTTTGGGCTTGTCCACGCTCCGCGCCAGCGGGGCACTCCGCGATATTGGAATGTCCCTTCACCCGCTGGTTGCCATAAGGCCGCCCCCGCAAGCAAACATACAATCGTCCCAAGCAACCATAGTGTCCGCATAGCCCTTTCACGCACATCTTGAGGCCAGCAAACCCAAATCAAGGCGCCTTGGCCAAGAACAACACCCACTAAAAGACCAACAAACTCGGTAGGATGTGCCCCTCTCACGCAATCAAGCCCATAACGAAGTGCACCAAGCCCAACTAACCCAACTAACCATAAGTTGGGATTGTCTAAACGCCACCAGGGACGGTTACCCACTAAGCGCTGTTCAAGGAAAAGAAACGCAACAAAGTAAATGGCTAGGCAAGCGACTACCATCCACTGCGTCTGTGCATCACGTACTGCCATCTGCACCTCCCAGGCAACACTGCGTAACCAATCCGGAGCGGTTGGAGAAACCAAGAATTCCGACAACAATACTACCCCTACTGCCACAGGCAGCACGCAGAAGCTGAGAATCCGGCTAATCTTCATGTTGCATAAGAATTTCTTCACTAGCACCCGTTTATTTCCATTACATTGCTATGCCAACCGGCGCGTTACAAACCAACGTTACCTTCGGTTTAACAAAAATACGCGTGTGCCAAATACTGGCGCACGGTATGAAGTCTCCAAAGGCCAAACCAGGGCAACGCCATTCCTCGGAAACCTTCCACTTGTAAAGCTGATCATTACACATCTTCGGTGGTGTCACCGGAACCTAGCTTCTCAGTACTTTAAGACACCAAACCCTGAGCTCGTTACCTTCCATCCTTGCTGCCGGGATAACACCAAAGCCGGTTGCGGGTTGGCTTCGCTTCTTCCAAGTACCAAACTTCAAGTTTGATATACTCCACGGCCCCACCAAATGTAGCGTGGATTGCACCCAATGCGTGGCGGGCACTCACGCCTTCCGATGGATAACTGGCGCCGTCATTAAAATAATCCGGGTACTTTTCATCCGTCTCCCAAAACACCACATCGTCATGCCGAAAAGCTTCCAGCTTAGCCGGGGGATAATTTGTGCGGTTGTACCCGATCACTGCACCGTTCATTACGTAGCTAGAAATTTGCTGTGGTCGTTCGTTGAAACGTGGCGCGTGCGGCCCATCCCGTGGGCAAAAATACAGTTTGGAGTTGTGGAGCATAGGCCAAAATACCCCTGTTTCTACCTTGAACCTGGCAGGGCCTCGGGCTTGTGGGTCCAATCGGTAAAGCCACCCTGGGCGGTCGGGTGAATCCCCCAAAGCCCAATTCGGCCAGGGTAAAATGCCAGAGGCATCAGCAGCATATAAATGAGTCGCCGTGATCAGTTGTTTAAGATTATTTATGTCAACCACACGGTACGCACGGTCTTTGGCCTTACTTAGCACAGGCATTAACAAACTAGCTAAAATTCCAATGATTGCGATCACGACTAACAATTCCACTAACGTAAATGCTGATTGGTTAGACGGGGCCTTTTCAGAAGATTGGTTCTCGGCGGTCGTCACAAGAATCATCGGTGCCGAACAATGTGGGCACGGCACCTGTTGCCCAAGTCCATGTGCTGGAAATTCCACTTTGCCACCGCAATTCTGACAACGTGTCTTGTAAAACACCGCTGCTTTTTCCTCTGCTTTCCCGGCCTTCCCAAAAACAAGAAATGTTATACCACCCACCAATATCCACGCCAGCAGTCCAGTGACAATCAGGTCAGCCACCTTGGATGAAACATCCCAGTGAGCCATCACTGGGCTGATCCAGTGGTAGGGGTGTGGCCACTCTAACATTGCCAAACTAACACGGTAACCCACCAAACACATCGTCAGCCATGACAGCAGAACGATGCTGAAATACGAGGTCGCATTTAACAGACAAACAACCCCGATGATTGTTTCAAGCACACCGATGATAAGTACAGTGTATTGAATTTTTATGCCAATAGCTGGGTCGGACAGATCATATAATCCGGCGTTTACCAAGGCTGTGGTTAATTTGGTTATGCCGAGCCAGAGCAGTACCGCCCCACTAATCAACACAAAACATGTCTGCCCTATGCTTGGCAAGACGTACCTCTCTATTAACTGCCTCAGTAGCCTGACAGCACTTTTTAAGGTGTGTTTCGTATGTCGCTGCCTTTGCAAGTTGGTTAGAAGTGTCACCTAAAAACGGTTTTCACCATCAATTGCACGCGTTCACACATGGTCCGTTGTGCACGCGCTATATGTCCGCCAGCCTCATGGAAGAAAACCTCCGCAGGGATACCTACTTTAAATAATTCCTTTTTGTAGTCTAGAAATCGTTGTGCTGCCCAACTCTCATCAACACCTGCAGTCAGCAGCACACGACCGCACATACCAACTGCTGCTTCAGGCAACTCTCCGGGATGCAACAATATTATGCCTTTAAACCTGCCCGGATAGCGTTTCAAAAGTTCGCATACCGCAATCGTGCTGCCGCTGAATGCAAATATGAACACGCGATTAGTATCCACATTCGGGCTAGCTGCCATCATATTGTAAATTGCATTGATATTTTCCACATGTTCAAGCGAGACCTTACGCAGGTCCTCACGAAAAGTAAACCCACTCAACGCCACATATGCACCTGCATTTGCCAACGCCTGTGCGCATACCGCGTGTGGGATCGGTGACCAGGTATAACTAGCTAAGCCGATTACAAGCGGATACTTCTTGTTGCGTGAAAAGTTTGCAGGCGGTAAAAGCTCAAACCGGGCATTGTGTCCATTAAAAGGCGCCCAGCCTACCAATACTGGCTGGTATCGCAATGACTCCCCATCCTTTCCCTGCAATGAATAAACTTGGGTCTTGTCATCTCCGCTGCACTTCCAGATCGCTGGTGGTTCATTTGAGAGCGATGCAATCGCATATACCGCCCCTGTGGTCGAAGTGGTGAAAATGCCCAACACACCACCATTTTTGAAATGGATTGCATCTGACACAAATGGATCTGGTCTGACTAACAAATAGTTATTCTCGCCCTGCCGAATATGGATCGCAAAACCTCGACCTCCATTTATCCATTCGACTGCGCGTATTGTTGGCCAACGTCCTATCTCACGGCGCGACCAACCATCACCACCATAAGTAACCTGTACTAAGGTTGATGTGGTTGCACGTCGCACACTTTCAGAAATCAAAAATGCACGGTTTTCTGGAGCATAACGCACCGCGTCAATGGTTGTACCTGCGGTTGCAGTATAAAATTTCAGGGTTCTCCCAGATCTAAGCTCAACCTGCCACAGTTCAGTACCCCCTAGCCACGCCACCCCAATAGTCTCGCTATCCAATACTTCCAGTACCGGTCGCCCTGGACCAGGTGGCAATGGCCAAACTGCCACCTCTTCCCACGTACCCCCCCTAGCTTTTAAATAGACCAAGTTTGTTGACCAATCGATATACACACAATCATTTGATCCTACCCACTTCATCGTACGGAGACCACGCGGCAAAGGAATCTGCGCCACCGGTTCTTCATCTGTCTGATTCCAAATTAAAAGCGAAAGATTCCCATCTTTATCTCCCCAGGTGTGTGCAAAAAACGAGTCATCTGCAGACCACCCCCATACACGTGCCATACGTGCTTTTCTGTAATATTCGGAATCACGCACCCGTTGCAAAAGCCGTTCCTTCTTAGCCTTGAGATCAACGATGAATACCCCTACACCATCTTCAGTACTCCGGATTAGACCTACTAGGTTACCAGCATGATTCACCGCCACGGCAGGATCTTGTTGAACCGCACCAACTGCAGCAAATTGTGCAGCTAGTTTTTCCACACCATGCGGGACACTCAACCAACGCACAGAAAACTCTACGCCAAACCCGCCGAGTAAAATCACAATTATCCAAACACCAATTCGACGATGATTTAAACTCAAGCACTGGCTTAATATCCTCGAATCAAGCTTCATCTCCTAATCCCATGCTCGAATTGTCCATACACCACCGTTACCTGCATGCCCGCCACTCTCCCGAATCGTCAGACGTTCTACATGACCGTCCAACATCAAGTAATTAAGCTTACCACGATGAAAATTCTCCAAAGAGATTGTTTTTGCATTCCACTGGTCTCTAGGCCCTGGTGTGGCAGCAAAATTTGTGGAAAACATCGTGTTGCGAATCGTTATTTGCTCAACCAATAACGCTGTCCAACCCGGATTGGGAACAATTGAAAGCCGAATCGCAGGTGTTGACCCTGCAGGTAAAGTGGGTTCCGCTTCGCGTATCAACTTCCACCGATCAGCATCTAGATACAACCCAAGGCCGCCTTGGCTGTCTTCAGTTGGTGGCCACCCAACCTTTTTCACATCGTACATCGGCATTGAATAACTACGCGGTACCTCTCCACCACGCGGCTCCGTATCTGAGGGACAATGGAACATTGGCCAGAGTTTTTGTTTCAATTCTTCTTGATGCGCTGGATCCGTAGCGGATCGTGATCCAGACAGGTAGGGTGCCACTGCCATGTCCCATGTTGTAGTTACACGGCCCACGTCAACAACCGCTGGTGGCAAGGAATTGCCACTATCTTTCGCATACTTGGCAAAAGCCGCTCCTAAATTACCTAACCTGTGTTTGCACACCCAAATCCGCCGTGTCTCACCCCCGCCCAGGAATTTCAGCCCGATTACCCCCAGCACGAAAATGCATAATAATAGGGCCAATACGTCGCGCCTCGTTAACCCAGTCATGCCGGCCTTCCCGCACGGCGCGCCTGCACTCCCAGCACCCCAGCCTGTATTTAGAAGGAACATGCGCCGTTCAATTTCTCGACAACAATGATGGCTTTACCGGAACCGTCTTCATTTTTGGCAGTCTCACCGAAAAAAACGCAAGCTTAAAATACGCACTCGTTGTGTACCCCATCATCATTCACGTCCCCTCAACTTGGAAGTAGCATTATGCATCCTTTGAGACATCGCAAGAACTATTCCAGGGCTAAACTGCCATACCGACTCCAGCCGCAGCCCCAACTATCACGGTCAATACCGTTGATAGCTGCTGCCTCGTGCTTCAGTCCGGATAATTCTATGCTCCCGCATTGACATCACGTGCAGCTCATCTTGCCTCTGGCATACCGGCCAAATCGAGCCTATTTCTCCGCCGGTTTTCCAGCTAAGCTGTGCAACGCCGATCGCTTGCGTTACTAAATTTGGCCTACCCGACGGCTCAGGCATCTGCATAAATCAGGCGGTGTTTATGCAGGCTCCGGACGTTATTTAATTAACGTCCCATTCGCGCTTGGCCGCCTGCCGAAAAAGTCATCTTCCTCTGAAAAACACAGAAAAAATCCAGATATTTTCAAGGGCCAGCTTTTCACAAAGCCAGCCCTTTTCAACACCCTGCAAGCTCCGTGAAATAGCGCCTCAGCTCTAATAGGCCGCGCGCGCCCTTCATCGACATTGGTGTTGCCAACGGTCTGCTTGAATCCCAAAAGCAAGCGCTGCATTTGGAGTGTTCACTATAGCCCATAGTTTTGTTGCCCCATGCAGCAAGTGGTTTTCACTCGTCGCTTTAACCACTCCCTGCAAATAACCAATGCCCCATAGGACACCTGCACACTCAATGACAAAGCACTACTCCAATCAGATGATAAAGTAGCTTATGAACACGGACTGCCTGAAGCCGGACAACCAGTTGTCGGTTTCGACCCAGTAATGGTAAAAGGATTCCCCACGCCATCCACTCCTGAGTAGGATCCGGAACAAAGCACCTCTTGGCATGTATAACCTGTTAAGCCTGTAGACGCCAACGCTGAGTCAGGATATGAGCCCGTGCCTGTGCAACAATTTCTAAAACCCAAACAGCAATTTCCAGCGAACGGATACGATGGTGCGGAAAGCTCAAGGGTACACTCATATTGCTTAGTGACCCAGCAAAGGTCGTTACTTGCAAGAGCAGATACAAACGCGATAACCGCGACACCGATGAGAGTTATTCTGAGAGTTATTCTTTTCATACGTCGTTGTGTTTTTACATTTTCAGGTTTTGCTCACTTATGTTTGTTTCAATTTTGTCCCTTGCGAACTAAAAAATGGAAAAACACAATTGAAAGCGCAAAAAACGTAACGATGAACATGAACCTTAATCCTTTGTGGGCGGACGCGAATCGCTCTGGTTTAGGAGGTGGCTTGTCGATCGGGGTCCAATTGGATCCCTCTACCCTGTAATTCACTCCATTGCTTGTAATTAATACCTCAAGTGGCTTTTTTGGATCCACAAAAATATCTGGCACATAACCATTGGAAGCGATGGTTGGGTCAATTCCAACCTTGACATATTTCAGTAAGTTCGTTGTTCTTATGCTTTGTTTAGCTCGCTTGGGCGGAAAGTAATCTATTGTGCTTATAATAATACTTGGTAATTTCGTATCACCGACGGGCTCTTGATAAATAAACTCCAGTGACATATCCCCAAGCATCGGGAATCCGAAACAATTGTATTCAATCCTAGTAGGCCGGCCTTCTTCATCCCGCGCCACAATCCGACCGGAAAGAATGCAGTTGTTCTCATGAGGAGTAGTAAGACCAGGCGGAATACGTGCTTTGGCCTCAAAACGGTTGCTGTCAATCCACCGTAATGAACCCGGCTGTAAAAGGTGCATCCACAATCCTCGCGCACGTTGTAATCGCAACAACGCATCATCTGCAGCGCTCTTGGCCACTCCCTGCTCTGGGCGGTTATTGCTTTGGCTTGTCAACCAAACTACTTGTTCCAGTCCTGTTTGCCCCGTTGGCGCTTGATCAACAACCCAAGGGTTGCCGTCGCGACTAGCCCCAACTACCCGCAGATAAAACGTGTAATCTACCCCCGCATCGATCAAGTTTGTTAATCTTCGCACATAGAAACTCGGTGGCTGCCATGCAGCTTCATAATAGACATGGTTGGTAAATGTTCTGCCATCAACACCGTAAGTACTTGGATCTTCCGCATAAATCATCTTTATTAAAGGAGGCGCCTCCTGAAGAAAACGTTCAACCCCGTAATCTTGATCATTTGCCGGGAACGCGGGGTGTGTATCAACAGCCATGCTTGTGTGTGCAAAAATGGCCACACACACCACTATTACAAGCTCAATAATACTACACGAACTATCCACTCCGACGCATTCGTCAATGTAAGACAACTTAATCGGTAACCGTTGTTGGAATAATTGCGCGAAACCAAAGAACGATTTCGCAGTATTAGTGCGCAATTCCCACGCATTTTCCCTTTGCATTTGATTGAAGTTCGTTAAATGGTTTTTGGCTTGTTCGCTGGCCCACAAGGTACACCTCCACACGCCGCCGCGTAGCGCCTGCGCCAAGCGCTCAATCTGGGCCACCAAGTTCTTCATAAACCTACACCGGTAACGCCAATCTCGAACCGGACGTTCCATCCACCGTTCCAAACCGCGCTGATTACCACAAACTGCCATCTTTACCTTGAAGGAAGAGAATTACCAAAACCCCACCAATTTTCTCTCACCCCAGCGGCAGAGGGTAAGGCTACCTGGCATTCGGTTACTCAACCTCATTCCAATGTTGTTCCTAAACTGAGTCCGTCCTGTCTCACCGGCTTCGTTTCCCCTTGCTCCGGAACTGCAGTCCGCAATTCTATGGCCTTTGCTCTTCATATGGCCCCCGAGTTTTCTTCCGCCGAAAATAATCTACCGGTTTATAGCCGCGAAAAAAGCCAAACTTTTTCTTATGTCTCCTAACATTCTCAGGTCCAAGAACTTACATGGGGTCCTGCATTCACGTCTGTGCGTGTCGCGTGGCCCTGCGCCGCTTATTTGTCCGACTTGCGGTTCTCTTTCAGCGATTGTTTCCATTGCCACACGCTCCTGTCTGTAGCTCCAATGGCGCCGCCAGACATGAGCGACGCCTACTGCGCCACAAAAGCCAGTAACTGCCTACCAACAGGTAAGCCAGCACCAGCTTCATGATCGTGTCTGCTGTATGCGGTGAGATGCCCAATAGGTCTAGGTCGGTCAGGTTACCCAGGCACCCACAAGGCCTGTGCCACCCCATCCACCACAATCCAACCCAGTACACCACAAAGTTCGTAGCCAACCACGCTACTGCCAGCAGGCTGAACTGCCGCTTGTCCGTAAACAAGCAAAAAAATGCTATGCACAACTCGAGGGTAGTGTTTGTCAATTGTCAGTTGGAGGCGATTAAGGCGGTTTTGGGTTGATGTGGAATTGGGTTTTGGTTTTCCACCATTGGGACCAAGCTTTTGGTTGGGCCAGCAGTTGTTGGAGGGCCAAGAGCCGTTCGGCCCGAACGGGATGCCAACTGCGGCCTTGGCGTTTGAATCGGCGGTTGATGTGCACTTCGATGTTCTTCTCGACGGCCCCTGAGCCGCTTTTGACAGTTGGCGGGGTGCAGCCGTTGCCGTGGCGGAGTGCTGCGGGGATTTGTTGCCAGGCGTCAATGCCGTGGCTGTGATTGCTGAGGTAGCCCAACAGGGTCTGGAATTGCTTGGGCCGCAAGTAGCGCAGCGGGCTTTGGCAGAGGGCCTCCAAGGCGGCCTTGGAGTCAGCGTTGCGGATCGGCTCGATGATGCGGCGGAACTGGGCTTGGTCGGGGCCAGTGAAGGCCCGGATCGCTTGTGCGCTGTGCCACCGGTCCAGCACCCAGGAGGCGTTGGGGAACAGCTTTTGGTGAAGCTGTTGGAGGCCTTGGTCGCCGTCGCTGAGCAAGATGTGTATGGTGGGTTTGAAGAGGCGCTGAGCCAAGCGGTTGAAGGCTGCTCCAAACTGTGCCAGAGGCGCGGTAGAAATCCACAGGTGCTTGTTGGTGAGCCTGAGGCTGGTGGAGCTTGGGACTTGGTAACGGCGGGTGCGCCCGGTGTAGTGCAGGCCCCGCTGGACTTGGAAGTGGCGCACAGGTCCTTGGCGGTTGCGCTGCTGTGCCTTGAGCCAGGTGGAATCCACTTCGCTGATGAGTACCGGCACTTGGGTAGGGTGAGCTGTAGGCTGGGAGGTTTTTTGCAGTTCCAGCAAGCGGCGGGCGCCGTGGAACTGGACGGCTGCCCAGACCAGCCATGGGCCGAGCCTGGTGCCGATCCAGCGGCTGAGGGAGCATGCGGCTGGGCGATAGTTTTGTTGTGTGGCGGCGGCGCAGGCCTGTTGTTCCAGTGCTGGAGACAGCAGTCTGGTGGCCTTGTGCCGGAGCAAGACCTTCGATAGGGTGAGGTAACGGCCTGAGGCTTTTTCGCGGACCAGGCGCACAGGCAGTTGGATGAGGCCGAAAGGTGTGATCCAGTGGATGGCGCGCCAGCGCTGGGCGGTGAAGCGGTTGTGGTACTGGGCCAGCCAAGCTTCTTGGAGGGCTGCGAAGGCCTTGATGTAGAGTTCACGTCCTGCAGCGCGGGTGGCTTCCAGCACAGCGGCTTCGAGGTCGTTGACGCAGATGTTGCCATCGGGTATAGTGACGGTGGCACACACCGATACGGTATATTGTGCCGTCTCAACACGAGGCTCAGCCATATAATGCAGTTTGGTTGAGCCTTAATCTTTCCAGTCACAACTGACAATCAAAGAACACTACCGGCATCACTAGGGCTAGAATTCTGATGGGAATTGTGACCGATCCAGATGGCAATGCCGGCGCTGGTGCGCAGGTCACGGCATGTCCTCCCGGCTGGCGCTGGGTCAGCGCCAACTCCAACGGCGTATTCAGGTTCATTTGGAATTATCAGCCCTGGTAGTACCGCCCCGCAATGCTGGTCGCGCGTGGTACCAACCGCAATTTGATTGCTGCCAAGGAAATCACGTCCGACGCAACAAACTTGAGCATACAATTGCAAGAGGGTGTGACAATGGCTTGCCGTGTCCTGGATGAGAATGGCAAGCCGAAAAGAAAAGCCGGGTGTGGCTAAATCTGCTGGCAGGTGACAGGGGCACTACAATTGTTGAACGAAGCATTACGAGCGATGCCGACGGCTACTTCGAGGTTGGCCCGTTGCCGCGTGGCTGCACATACTCTGTGTTCATGACACCGACCGGATACAGCAGGCACCACCACCATATCTTCATCGAGTCTGACGCACCCGGGCGAGTTGAGCTGGCACCGTTTGTCTTGAAACGCGCGAACCTAAAGATCGCCGGTCGTGTTGTTGATGAGGACGGAAACCCTGATGCAGATGGGGACGTCGCCATATACGAGAACGGATTAAGCTTAGATCAAGTCAAGACTGATAACCAAGGGCGGTTCGGCTTTACGAAACTTTGGGACAGCAAGTTTGGGATCGGCGCTTCCGCGACAGGCTACGCCGTGCACAATGTCCGTACCAGGCGGATAAACAGCACTGTGATTAATGTCAGCCAATTTATCACTGGTGAAGCCATTCTATTAAAGCCACAAGCTGTCCCCAGGTCTGCGATACTCGAGGAATTTGCTTGCTAAGTGGACAGTGCTGCGCGTTGGTTTGGTTGGCGGAACAAGCCGAGGAAGGCTAAAATCCGGCCTATGACAAAGCGGGCCAATTTTTTCAGGCGCATTTTTGGTTGGAGTCCGGTCTGTACCGGTCGGGCTTGATGTTCGAGGTAATGATTCAGGTCTGTGCGACACTTTGGGAAAGGCGCCGCGGGACAATGGCGGCGCCAATGGCCGAGCTGGCAAAAGCCGGGTGAGCGCGGCGAATGCAATACCAACAGTCGCGTGCGTTATGGTTGTGCGCCTGCCAGACCCACAGGTGTTTGGGCAGTCACCACCAAGCGGCGGTTCAATCAGACTCGGTAACTCACATGAACAAGCCAGTTTGGCTGTTCCGGTTTACAAAGCGAATCGGTGGGGTTGCATCCGGCAGACTCGCCGGCTCAAGAGCACAACATCAACCGTGGTCATTTGCTCATGCTGAGACAGGTCCAACATGATTTTACAGTGACAACTCGTGGTCGTGGGTTTTACGAGATAACCGAGCAGGTTCAAGCCTGGCTCACACGCACAGGTGTCAAGTCCGGTTTGTTGACGCTGCATATCCCACACACCTCAGCCTCGTTGTTAATCCAGGAAAATGCCGATCCTGACGTGCGGCATGACATGGAACGGTTTTTCGAACGACTTGTGCCTGATGGTGATCCGTTGTTCGAGCATGTGATCGAGGGTGAAGACGACATGCCGGCCCACCTGCGCGCTGCATTAACCAATGTAAATGTGAGTGTACCGGTCAGCGGCGGTCGGTTGATGCTTGGGCCGTGGCAGGGGATTTACGTATGGGAACACAGGGAACAACCGCATTCGCGGCGTGTAATAGCGCATTTGATTGGCGAATAAACTGGCGCGCTTGCACACTGTCCGGCATGTTTGACGGGGTGTGACCATGATTATGAAAGGCCGAATTTTTGCATTGTTAACTTTGGTTGGCTGTGTGAGCCGTGCCGGTCTAGTTTGCTGGGCCGGAACTGGCTCGACGAATAACACCGCCAGTTTCGGGTTCAGCGGACGCGAGCTGTTCCCGATTGACAGCCAGATCGGGCTGGTGCACGCAGCCGACATTGACGGCGACGGATTGACCGACATTGTGATCGCCAACAACGACCGTTCCAAGATCAACATTCTTTACAACCAGACCGGTGCAACTAATCAGCCCGGTACACAACCGGAGCGCAAACCGGCCCGGAAACGCGAGATAAACGAGTTACCCCCAGACGCCCGATTTCGGATTGAATCCATAGCATCCGAAAAACGGATCGCAGCAATGGTGGTGACCGACCTTGATGGCGACGGCAGACCCGACATTGCGTACTACGGGGAACCGCGCGAGCTTGTCGTGCAATACAACGAGGGCACAAACTGTTGGAGCGCGCCGAAACGTATCCCAATTGACGATGGCCAGTTGACTCCGAATGCACTTGTAGCAGGTGACCTCAACAGCGACGGTCTGACTGATCTTGTATTACTGGCCGAGAGCCACATGTATTTGATCGTACAGAAACCCGACCACACACTCGATGAACCGCAGAAAATTCCTGTGGCAAGCATCGTGCGAGCAGTTCAGGTTATTGACATTAACCGCGACGGGCGGAACGACCTGTTGCTTGTCAACTTTGACAGTCCCAACCCGATCAGGTTCAGGCTCCAGCATGAAAGCGGTCAGCTTGGTCCGGAGATTTATTTCACGCTGCCGCCGATCCGGTCATTTTGCGCCGATGTATTCGAGCAGGATAACAAGGCGTATGTCGTTACAATTGCACAAAATTCGGGTCGCGCGGCTATCTGGCAGTTTACGCAAACGGACGGCCCGGCACTGGCAGGTCGGTTTGCACAAGGCCAGTTTTACGTGTTACCACTTGCGCGTACGGACAAGGCACAGCGCGGTTGTGCATGGGCAGACCTCGACGGCGACGGCCTGGTTGATTTGATTGTTGCCGAACCCGAGAACGGCCAGGTGTCAATTCGATTCCAACAAAAAAATGGCCGATTTGGTCCCCCACAAACTTTTCCGTCGTTAACCGGCATAAGCGCACTTGAAGTGGCCGATTGGGACGGCGACGGTAAACCCGAGCTTTTCATGCTCAGTACGGATGAACGCCAGATCGGTGTTGCCCGACTGGACAAAAATCTGCGTCTGCCTTTCCCGACGCTGATCCCGACCGACGGCAGACCGCTCGCAATTGCAGTTGGCCGGCCTAGGTCGGAGGCCAACCCTGTTCTGGCTGCAATTGTTGACCGTGACGGTGAGCGCGTTTTGCTAACCGTGGCTGCCGACGGAAACAGAACGACACAAAAGCTGAGTGAAACGTTCAAATCAAACCCCGCCACACTCGCCGTTCACGATGCCGACCAGGACGGTCTGGCTGACCTGATCGTCCTGATACCATATGAAAAGGTAAAGATTCTGCGGCAAACCCGCGAAGGCAGATTCGACGAGCTTGATATTGCACCTGCAGGGGGTGTAATCGAACAGCCGTGGTCGAGCACGGCCGATCTGGACGGCGACGGTAAACCCGAGCTGTTGCTTGCACAGAAGAATTTCATACGCGCAGTTGTGCTCAAACAGGAAGCCGCACCAGGCAACGCAACCAACAAGACCGCATGGGCGTTTCAAGTCAAGGAACAAATCAACGGCGCAGCCAGTAACTCGAAGCTTGTTGCAGCCGCATTTGTGCCGGGAACAAACAGCGCGCCGTGTCTGTTCCTGCTCGATGTCGAGCGCAAGACAATCTCAGTTGCACAACCTGACAAGCTCGGCGTATGGCAGATCGTGCGCAACGTGCAACTGCCGGTGTGGGACTTTGCCGGTTTGTACCCGGTTGCATTTGGCGGCACGCAGGCAAACGCGATTGGGTTTGTCGGTTTGAATGCCGTGGCGTGGCTTGCGCTCGAGGGTGACGTGTGGGAAATGACCGAGCTGGACAGTTACGAAACACCGATCAAAGACGGCAGGTTATTCGATGTTGTGCTGGGCGATCTTAACAACGACGGGCGAAAAGACCTTGTGTTCCTCGAAACTGCAAAGAATCACATTGACATCGTCGAATTCAGTCCTGAAGGCAAACTTGTCCCCGGGCAACGTTGGCAGGTGTTTGAAGAACGCACTTTTCGCGGGCGCAGGTTCGACACGCCTGAACCACGCGAAGCGACCGTGGCGGATGTAACCGGTGACGGCAAGAACGACCTGATCATTGTTGTCCATGACAGGGTAATTGTTTATCCGCAGGAATAACGCACCCCAGACGGGTACAGTCCGCAATAGCGCGGTGCCCAGCCGGGTTTCACCACAAAAACCTTGCTCAAACTGCCGTTTGCGCGATAGTTTAATGGCGAGTTTGAGCGTAACCGGTTTGGCTGTGCTCCCGTAGCTCAAATGGATAGAGCAGCGGTTTCCTAAACCGCGGATCCCAGTTCGATTCTGGGCGGGGGTACCAGCCTTGGCAAACCGCCGGTGTCAGACCGCAAACAACGCCCAATCCCGCCTGGTTGAACATGGCAAATAGGCCGTGCAAAAATGAATAGTCCGCGCCCAAGCCGCGTCTGTAGTTGTGGAGCGCAGCAAAATGCGTAGAACAAAAGTCAGCCGTTTACCGGCCATGAAAACATCAAAAAAGATAACCTGGATGCTCGGGGTTGCGTTGGGCGCCTTGCCATTTGTGTGCGGGTGCACCCAGCAAAACGCCGGTGCGAGTCAGTCAGACACGGTTTTGACACAATCAGCCTCGTCGCAGGCATACACCAATGCACTCGCCGGTCAGCCGAACCAAGCCGATAAAGCTGCGTCTGGTGAATGCTGGGGGGCCAGATCGGCCGACACGAACACACCGCCAATCAGTACCGGCCAAGGCGATAAAGTTGAGCCGGCTGTAAAACCGGGCAGTGAAAAGCCGTTGCCTGGGGACATTTTCTTTTCACCTGCGCTGCGCGATGTGATCAGGATGGCCGAGGCCGGCATTGAAGAATCGGTTCTGTTGTCTTACATCAGCAACTCGACAAGCACGTTCAATCTCGGCGCAGAACAGATCATTTACCTTAACGACATTGGCATACCCGAGTCTGTAATGCTTGCAATGATCGAGCACGACACCCGATTGGGTGTACCCGGCGGCCAGGCTGTTGTCCCCGAGACACAAGCCGCCCAGGCTGAACCCGCCCCTGCTACAACTGCTGCAGCACCCGCAACCGAACAATACGATGTGCCCGAAGTTGTCCCTGAACCGACTGTGGTAAACTACAACTATTTTTACGATACGCTGGCGCCGTATGGCAACTGGATCATGATTGACGGCTACGGCTGGTGTTGGCAACCGACCGTGGTTGTGATTCATGCAGGATGGCATCCGTACTGTCATCACGGCAGATGGCTGTATTCGGACTGGGGCTGGTACTGGCAGTCTGATTACACCTGGGGCAGGATCGTGTTTCACTATGGCAGATGGTTTAGGCATCCGCGTTGGGGCTGGTGTTGGTGGCCTGACAGGGTCTGGGCACCTGCTTGGGTCGTGTGGCGTTACACGGACTATTACTGCGGTTGGGCGCCATTGCCGCCGTTTACCGGTTATTCAACGGTTTGGGGAATGACTTATTTTGGCGTGGGTGTTGGGATCAATTTCGACTTCGGCCTGCACGTGGACCATTACACCTACGTGCCGTGGCACAGGTTTGGTCATCATCGGCCCGACAGATACAGGATACACCACGAGCAGATCAGGCACGTGCATGATCGCGCAGTGGTTGTAAATGACTTTGCGTACGGTGACCGTCACATGATGCGAAACCGCGGTATTCCATTCGATTACGCGGTAAAGCGTGCGGGACGCGAAATCCCGCGCGTTACCGTGCGTGACCTGCCGGGTAAAACGCCGCCGGACCGGGTTCCCGACAGACCGCACCGTGAAGGTAACCAGTTGGTGGTGTACCGGTATCCGGTACCTGAACGGCAGCAGGGTAACCGCATAGCCGAAAAACCGGCGATTCGTTTTGACCGGCCCGGGCCGGGAGCGGGTCTTATTCGCGGCGAGCGTCCCGGTGACGCACCCCGGCAGTTTAGACCCGGGCAGGCACAGCCCGACGCAGGCGTGGTGCGCGACCGGTCCCGAGTCAAACCACAGACAGATGGGTTGCACCCGGACAGAGGAATTTCGGCAGGCCAAGGTCCGGTCGTGCCACGCACAAGGCCGGGCAACGAGCTGCGCACTCCGGCAATCCGACGCGAGCCATCTGGT